>JGI26260J51721_1000424_pt1 | contig 18679 bp, 12 predicted proteins | sample SaaInlV_120m_DNA_4_FD_51721 | JGI IMG/M metagenome (IMG submission 51721)
GTGACTGGGGCGGTGGTTGGCTTGCTCACAGCAACAGGTGCAGGTGCGGCTGGCACAGGTGCGGCTGGCACAGGTACGGTTGGCACAGGTGCAGCAGGTACGGCCGGAGCGGCAACAGCCACATCGCCGCCAGTCATTCGCTGAATGTAGGCGATCATGTGGTTGAGTGTCGGGTAGTCTGATAGAATGAATTCTTCATCGACTGGAAGGCTGAATTTCTCTCGGATGTCCGCCATGATCTCGGCTTGTTTGACCGTATCAATACCAAGTTCTCCTTCCAAGTCTTGGTCCAATTCAACAAANTCAGCTGGATATCCNGTGTGCTTGACAACGACCTTCAATGACTGTTTCAACGAGGTGAGCATCCGAGCCCCCTGAAGAAGCCGGCACGCTGACTGGCGTCGGCGCAGGTGCTGGCGCTGCGGGTGGCTTTAGCGCCGCAGGAGCCGCAGGTGTTGGTGCAACGACGGGCGCTGCAACCACGGATGGCTTCCCCTCAAACGCAGCAGTGATTGGCCAAGGCTCACCTTGGACACCACCGTGCAAATTATTGTCACCATCAACATAGGCCACGAGCTTTTGGTCAAGCAAACGCATTACGACATCATCTGTTCCTGCAAGGTTCCGATTCCAAGCAAGGAATTTGGCACCGTCAATGCGTTCACCCTTGACTGGCCAGCGGCGAACAAGAGACAAGGCCATTTGAGACCAAAACCAGCAGCGAACCTCAATCCATACTTGAGATTCGGATATTCGCCACCTTTCGAGAGGTTGAGATCACCCAATTCCGGATCGGTTTCTTTGTGGTTTGCGATTGGAGGAATGCGTCCAGTTTTCATGCCATGGAACATGCTTGCGTCTTCAATTCCAACGGCCATTGGATGGCCAGTGAAACCTTTGGTATTCGCAATCACGAGTTTATCCGTGCTGTGTGTGAATGTGTCACGCAAGGCACGCACTTCAGACTGGGCTGAACCTCCACGAGCTGGTGTGTACGTTTCGTGGGAAAAGAACACCGTATCGGCAGCAATGTCGTGTCGGTCAATCTTCCAGCGTTGTTCCATTTGGGTCATGAAATTGTCGACCGTTTCTGCAACGTGGTCGACATCCAATCGAGTTCCGTGGAAGGCTGAGTTCGCCGTGGTTGCACCAAGCAATTCAGCAATCGGTTGCACACCGCGCTCTTCAGCCTCAGAATTACGCTCCACAACGAACGCGGCAGCACCCATTCCAAGGATGAGGCCATTTCTTCGTCGATCGAATGGCAGTGCAGTCTCTTCAACCACATTGTTAGTGGCCGCTGCACCTGATGCTGCAAAGCCTCCGCCGATCCATTCCCACAAGTCGTCTCCTGTCACATCGTCTGCAGATATGATGACCACTCGGTCAACCCTGTCTGCATTCAGCCAGTCTTCAGCAACACCGAAGGCAGCTGTGGCCGAGGCACATGCGAGGTTGATAATGGTGTTTGGACCACGAATGCCAGAGTATTGTGCGAATTGCGAATGACCCATTGCAAGTGTTTGGAACAAGTAGCGACGATCAAACCTGCCTTCGCCATCATCACCGTTCGTCTTAGCGTGCATCAAGGCCTTTTGGAAACCTGGGAAACATGAAGCGAAGACAATGCCTGTGCGGTCACGGGTGTGTTGAGGCACTTGCCAGTTTCGAATCAAGCGCAGGCCACCCTTTCCGATTTGTTCGACGGGCGTGAGTGGGATGGCAGCATCCCGCAAAGCGAGGAGGCCTGCCGCCATACCGAGTTGAGTTGTGATGTCCCAAGCGAGGATGACCTTTGGATCAATACCGAATTCTTCGGCCAAGTCAAACGCTCCTTTGACGCCTGCAAGTTGTGGAATGTCACCAAATGTGGTGGCTTGATCCATGTTCACAGAACCATCACGGCCTTTGATGAGGCGAACGATGTTCTTGTCAAGCAACCGTTGCTTGTATTCATCGGTGACCTCTGAGATGCACGTTTCGCCTCGCACAAGCCGTTCAAAGGTGTCTTCATTGAACACCTGTTCGCCTCCAGGCAGCCCCAATGAAACCCCAGTCACAACGAATGGATCAGCACGGCGACGAGCCATAGGGTCGTGAACCAAGCCAACAGATTGGCCTTGGGCGGAATGAGAGGCAATGCGTGACATCGAAGTTTTAGGAGCCCACGCCGATGGAGGCTGAACAATCCACCGAGCCACATCAGCGACGGTTGTTGCACCGCTGACATCAGTTTCTGAATCCGTGGTTGCTTCAGAAGCAACAGTTTGGAACAGTGAAGCAATCGCTGTTTCGGACATACCAAGGCCAATGCGGAGGTTCACCATGCCGTGGCAGAATCGAGCAGGATAGCCACAGAGGGCTGCGACTCGGTCACCAAGGTACGCATCTTTGGCCTTTTGTGCTGCGAGTTCGGGATCAGTTGCTGTGGATCTTGACGCCTGAACCACATGGACAGGTTGAGCGGCCGCAACCGAAGACGAAGGGAGTGGGCGGGCACGAGATTTCAAATCTTGAGCGGGTGGCTGTGAGCGATGTGCTTCAATCGGGCCCGCTCTGAACGCTTCGGTGAGGGTCGGCGAATCTGATGCAGGCCAGTGCATCGGCCGTCCTGCAAGCGCCATTGTNGCCAAGGCCGCGAGGAAGGATGCGATGCCACCTTGTTTTGGATGGTTGGTCATCACAGGAAGATGCGGCTGATCTTCGAGAATTTGGGCGGCAAACATGCTCAAAGCGCGTTTTGGACCAACTTCAACAAAGGCCCTTGCTCCGGCATCATACATGGTTTGGATTTGTGTAGTCCACTCAACAGCGGAGGCCATTTGCAATGCTAATTTACTCAGCACTGCTTCCTTAGAAGCATCAAGATCCTCCGAATCTGAAGGATTCATCGGATAAAATTCACCGTCGACGTTCGCCGTAATTGGAATCGATGGCCATCGGATTTCGAGGCTTTCGAGGAACCGGCGCAACGGCTCATTTGCGGGAGCGACAATTCTTGAGTGGAATGCATGCGATGTAGCGAGTGGCATGGATTGGAATCCTTTTGCCTCAAAGGCAGCCATGGCTTCCTTCACAGGTGCTGTTTCTCCAGCAATAACCGTCATTTTCGGTGAATTCTTATTGGCTGCAATCACATAACCATCGATGGCGTTGATGATGGCTTCAACCTCAGAATAAGGTGCGCTAACGCTTGCCATCAATCCTTTGTCATCGATTTCTACGGCGCCCATTTCGGTGCCCCGTGCTGCAGCTGCACGCAATGCACCGTCCATATCGAGGATGCCAGAGGCCATCAGTGCCGCGTATTCCCCGAGTGAATGTCCTGCGACCATGTCCGGGTGGAGGCCATGGTCGTTCAGTGCTCGCTCAATCGCCAAATCAGCAGTGAGCATCGCCGGTTGAGTGTATTCTGTCTGCTTGAGTTTGTGCTCTGCTTCCACTTGCTCCTCTTTGGAGAGGTTGGAACGAAGAACGAAACTTGACAAGGTTTCACCATCCAACACTTCTGTCATGGTTTGGTCTGCTTGCGCCCATACCTGTTGNACNGCNGTGTAACGCTGATACAAATCATGCGTCATGCCGACGTATTGACTGCCTTGACCAGGGTACATGTGAGCGACTTTCGCCTTCGTATGCAACGGTGCATCGTTGGTGAGAAGTACACCTTGTGCTTGTAGGAAGCCCCACTTTTCTTGATCGTTCATGGCCTTGAGTGCGAGGGCGCAACGCTTGGAAAATTCTGCCCACGATGTGGCGATAATAGCCATTCGAACAGGCGCTGAGGCGTCAAATTCGGAGGAGGCTTCGTACAAGGTTTTCGACAAACGCATGCCCTTTGGGTCTTCATCGAACGTTGCCCCTTGGAAATTCACCGATTGGAGGGTGGCCTTTAGTCCGTCCAATGTAGCGGAGGAGAGCAACAACATGCCACCTTCGATGGCTTTCAGTTCCTCGTGAGTCATGCTTGGCACAGCTGATGCATCGTGGATGGAAGGAGCAGATGGTGAATTGTTGGACGTGAGTTCCCCGCCAGAGTAGGCGTTCCAACGTTGATCCCAAGAGGCTGCCAAAGGTTTGTGATAGGCTGGTTCGTACCCCTCTAATGCAACGTGGAAATTAGTTCCACCGAAACCAAAAGCAGAGATTCCTGCCCGCCGTGGGTGGCCATCTGGTTGTGGCCATTCCCGTGCTTCAGTTGGCACAAAGAACGGGATTTCACTCCATTCCACCGTTGGATTTGGTGTTTCAAAACCTGCCGATGGAGGGATTGTGCGGTGATGCAGCGCCATGACGCTCTTCATGATTCCAGCAATACCTGCCGCAGCCTTCAGGTGACCGATTTGAGATTTTATTGAGCCGACGGCAACATGGTCACCTTGTGGCAAATCGTCCCAGAGCAAGGAGAGTGTCGAAAGTTCAGTCGCGTCGCCGACTTTTGTTGATGTACCGTGTGCCTCAACCAATTCAACCGTGCTGGCCGGGTAACCAGCCTGGTTGTACGCTCGTGCGATTGCTTGCACTTGACCACGTTGAGACGGGGCAGTGATACCTTTTCCTCGGCCATCTGATGAACCACCAATGCCACGAATCACGGCATGAACTTCATCACCATCGTTGATGGCATCGCTCAATCGCTTAAGCAACAGCACACCAGCGCCCTCGCCCATCACGAATCCATTGGCCTTTGCATCGAAAGGTGTTGAATGGGTCGGAGACAAAGCGCCAATAGCGCTGAATTTAGAGAAAGTAGCAGGATCCATTGTTCGGTCAGTTGCTCCAGCGAGCATAACGTCCACTTGGCGAGTTTGGAGCAAACGACATGCATCCAAGACCGCAGCCATTGAGGATGCACATGCGGCATCCATGGCATGATTTGGTCCTTGCAAATCAAGTAAATTCGCAACCCGTCCCGAGACTACATTGGCTAATTCCCCGGGCATTGTATCTTCATCAATTCGAGGGGCGCCATCGACTAATTCGTTGGTAAATGCCTCGAGGCTACCTGCTGGCAATCCGTGCTTCTTTGCCACTTCGGAAGTGTGATTTGACCATACTCGAATGTTGGAAAGGTTTCGATTTTCGCCGCCGAGAGCGTTAGCGAACACCACACCGCATCTCGTACGGTCAATGTCCTTCGATTCTCCATCATAGCCCGCTTGTTCAATCGCATCTGCGGCAACAGCAACAGCCCAAAGCTGACATGGATCGATTTGTGGGAGCGTTCCCGGAGGTTGACGCCAACGGCGCCAATCGAATTCAAATCCTTCAACGAGGGCTCCGATTTTGGAATAAGTGAACCCTTCTTGGCTTTCACCGGGCCCACCCTTTCTGTAGAAATGGCTAATTGGACCTGGCCAGCGACCTTCTTGGATGTCTCGAATGCTTACCTTTGAGTCGATGATGTTCTGCCAGAAGGCATCGATGCTCGGTGCATCGGGCATCAAGGCAGCCAATCCAATGACCGCAATCGGTTCGAATGGACCTTGGTCCAAACCTTCGCAAGGTTTCCCATCGGCTGTCTTGATTGTCATGCCCTCACCTCATTGCTCCATGATGCTCTGCGGGACCATGGTGATTGAATAGCCACCATCAACGTAGATGCACTGGCCTGTAACCCCGCTTGCGAGCGGGCTGGCAAGCCACAGAGTGGCGCCTGCAACATCGGTTTGGTTGACGTTCCGTCGCAAAGGAGCGTTTGCCTCAACGTGGTCGAGAATTTTGTCGAAACCGGGAATACCGCCTGCGGCGATGGTTCGAATGGGTCCTGATGAGATCGCGTTCACCCTGTGACCTTCTGGTCCAAGGTGACATGCCAATTCCCGTGTCCAGCACTCAAGAGCTGCTTTGGCCATCGACATGATGCCGTAATTCGGCACAAAGCGAGTTGAAGCAGCATAGGTAAGCGTCACTGTTGAAGAACCAGGGTTGAGGTATGGTAACGCATGCTTCAAACAACGTTGGAGTGAATTCGCTGAAATCGTCATGGCGGTGTTGATGTCTTGGTCTTCGACGAAAAGAATCGGGCGATCGAAGCAACTTCGTGGGGCGAAACCAATTGCGTGAATCATGATGTCCGCTTTTAGACCTGGATGCTCAGCGGCAAAAGCAGCGAAAAATTCCGCAGTTGTGGCATCTTCTGCCACGTCCAATGGATAGAAACCACCAATCTGTGGCAACTTGTCCTTGAGTTGGAAAATACGGCTCATGAAGCGCTTCTGATAACCGAGGTAAAGCGTGACACCTGCTGCCGCCAATTGTTGGCAAATAGCCCAAGCAATCGAGTCTTCACTGGCGACGCCGAAGACAAAGGCGGTCTTTCCTTGCAATTGTAGCATAACAGCACCTACCCAATGGGTAGGTGTTGGCCGGCACACCTAACCTATGATGGTTCCCTCTGTGTCAAGGCAGAAAACCGCTAATCTGCGACCCTGTTTTGATTGCCGTCAAGGGTTACAAATCCGAGAACATATCGTCAAATTCATCAGGTGCAGCATCGCCGTCAAGGTCCGAGAAGAAATCATCCAAATCATCAGCAAGTCCATCCTCGCTGTCGCTTTCTTCTGGAAGGTCAATAGCAGGGGAGGAAGGGGGGACCACTTTGCCCACAGGTCCTTTGTTTGCTGAACGTTTGGTGGCTTTCGCTAGGACCACGACCAGCAGAAGAACAAGAATGAGGCCGCCGCCAATGGCACCGTATTGGAGGAGTTGATCCTTGTCAATTTCCTCTAGGTTTCCGCTAAAGGCGTTGGACTGGCTTTCAGCAACCATGCTAAGTTGGACCGTGATTTCACTTGCCGGGGCATCTGGATCAACGGTGCTTTCTGCTTTGAAGATCACAGGGAGCCTGATGTCTTCAGCGATCTCTGCAGGACTGCGGACAGTGAGCGTACGAAGGCTTGAGGTGCCTTGGTAAGGGACATCTTCAGCAATAAAGGACCCTGTCGGGAAGGAGAACCCTGCTGCTGCAAGCTCTGCTTCATTTGCAATGGAGACTCGGATTTTGTCATCATCGTTGCCTTTGTTCGTGAATTGGAAGGTGAAATCGACCTCTTCTGAAGTGGTGAGTTCACGGGTGGTCTTGTCTGACATCAAGAGTTCAATCATGCCGTAGGATGCAATTGAGAAGTCACCGAGGTAGGATTGGTTAACGACCCACGGACCATCAGGAAGCTGCCCGTATGGAAGGTTGTTCCATGAGACAACTTTGGCCTCAAGTTCGAATTCATACGTGAGGGAGGCAGGAAGCCTCGTTTGACCTGTGAAGATCACATTGAAGGTTTCTTCATCACCAGCCTCGAGGGTGAATTCATCTTCACTCAATGTCATTTCTACATTGACGCCGTCCCACTCAATCTTGTTGACTTCAATCACTTCACTTGCGGATGTGGGGTTGGTCACTGTGCATTGGAGAATGGCGTCTTCGTAGGAGTTCGGATGAACCTCCATAACAGGATCTGCACCGCAGTCGAGTTGCACTGCAGGAAGGGGGGACTCTTGGGCTGCGACGGAGGTTGTGAACGCTGGAAGCACGAACAAGGCCACGATGAGCGCAGCTGTGAAGGTCTTGCCAAGGCTTCCCATGATGTTGCGGTAGGGACGCTATCTCATCAATGTGATGGCCAATCGTATCCCAATCTGTGGAGTCTTTCCTGAACTCAGTTTTCGGTTGGACCGTACAAAAAGTCTGGCAATTCCTGATGTGCTTTCCACAAAAAAGATTCATCGATTCCTGCATTGAGAAGTTGCTGAGTACGCTTTGGAACCGTCTTCGGCCCGAGCACGGCACCTGGCCGTCGAACGTCGTCCATGTAATCTGTTTCGAGAAGGAAACCGTGGCTGGAAGCAGTCGCGGTTGCAATCACTTCTTCGATGGCTCCCTTTCCAATGAGAACACTTGGCGTGAGGCCTTGCGTTATGCTAGCGGTGAGTGTGGGTGGTGCATAGTGGCGCACCAAACGCCGTTTATCCATGCCAACTCGGTCGGCCATAGTTGCAAGACTGGAGTAGGTTGATTCAAGTTCGCCTTCGACATGAAGTTGGAGGGTTATGCCTTCGTTCCTCGCCATGCCCATCGTCTCTTCTAACAAGGCATTCGAAAGGTCCCATATTCGTTCACTGACCGGCCAATGAGGCCGGCCCACTTCGCCGACAGCGTGTGCTTTCCCCTCATGGACCAACTCCATTGCAGCATCGATGCTGTCACGGTAATTGGCCATCGCACGTTCCGCACCCGCCTCACCGTCTTCATCCAACCACGCTTCGAATTGGTGAGCGAACGCTGCGGGATGCGGCCCCAAAACAACACGAACACCAAGGCCGTGAGCCTCGCGAACTTCCGCAGCCATCGCCACAGTGTCGTTGTATGTCTCTAAATGACCGGATCGTGTTGTTGGAGGAGATTGGAAATCAGGGCAGTGAACCAACACGAGATCGGTTCCACCTGCGCGCTTGAATTCACCAGCAGCATGGAGAAACAGTCCTTTTCGGTTCAAATGGAAATGATTGTCCACGATTGGACCGTCCCACTGTTGAANCGAACTCATGGTGAACCCTCATTCTCCTGAGAACGGTGATGGCTTTCAACGCATGGGCCCAACGAGCGGCTCAAATGCGATCAACCAAGAGTTTCTTATCCGAGAATCGCCCTTTCCAGAACACGGCAGCCATGGCGACCATGTTACGGTGGCGTGCATCGGTTGCGATGCAACGGCCGTTTGGCCACATGTGGAGTGTGAGGTTGTGACGAGTGTCTTCCACGGTTGCGCAACCAAGTCGCTCATCATAGTGAGCAGTGCCTGCGCCGAAGTCCCCGACAACGCTCTCCACAAGCAACGATTGACCAAACTCAAATGAAGCCACAACGGGGCCAAGTTCAGTCTCAAGTCCTGAATCATTGAGACCAAGGCGGAGCATCATTTCTTTTGCAGCAGCACGAGCAGCTTCGACACGGTGAGTGCCATGCACCACAATCCTGCCTTGCTGATCGATGACAATCGTGGCACGCGGCCGGTCGAGCACTTTGATGACTACGCCGCCGGTTTTCTGACCGCCAAGTTGAGCCACAACTGAATCTTGATCCACAGGCTGTGGAGGAACAAAGCGCACCAGTTGATTTTCGATTCGAACATCAATTGCGTTTGCCACCATGGTCACTCCTCCTCTGTCCCAGCCGTGTCGGTGGGGTTTGAAGTAATCTCCTCTGGTTGAGGAAGGGTTTCAAGAGCATTGAGAATCGCATTTCGATGAGGCAAAAAGACTGGTAAAAGCAAGACTGCTTCATCTCCGAAGGTCGTCCTTAGGTCTGCCAAGGCCCCGCGAAGGCGTTCTGCGTATCGTGCGTCACGTGCCTCGACCACCTTCTCTCCAACAATCCACTCGTTGAGGTCCCACCACGTCGTGGCGAGTACGGCGGCGGACCCGAAGTTTGGAGAAACGCCCTTGGGTGGTTTTTGTGCCAAAAAGATGTTCTTCTTGACACGCTTTCTCCATTTTCCTCCCAAAGAGATCATGCCGAGGAGTTTTTTCCAATGGGATGCTGCTTTCGCTTCATTGGTCAAGTGTTCGCCCCACCGTTCATCATCCGCTGTTGGTTCAGCAAAGTAAATCGGACGCTCGTGCCGTTCAGCGTTGCGATGCAAACGACGTGGCTCCGGATCTGGAAATCGGCCAGACGGTACGTCTTCGAGGAGGCTCACTTCGTCAAGATAGATGGCCATTGCACCGCCNGAGATGAGCCCGTGAGTCAAATTCACACCGGGTGATTCTGCCTCGTCTTTCTCTTCTTGGACCCACATGTCGACAACGTCAGGCGATTCCAAGAGAGCCATCGCATGCCAGTTGGTGCGCGGTCGCATGGTGCGAGGATAGACAACTGTTGGTAGCACTCCATGAAGGAGAATCTGTCCGCCATCAGGGTCNGACCACACATGGTCTTCCCAATCAAGTCGCTCTGGCAAAGGAGCCACGCTCACTGATTGTTAACCCAATCTTCCAATGCTTCAATGCTCCATCCTTGGTCAAAGTAACCTTGGATTTCTTCTTGATTCCATTGTGGGAATTTCTGCATAGCGGAGGCCATCTCAGGGGTCACGTTGGCTGCCGGTGCTGGCGTTGATTGGCCAGGGAGTTCGACGTACGCCTTCGTTGGCGAGTCGTCTTCATCATAGCCGTCCTCAAACATGCCATCGTCACTGTCTCGGCGAACAAGCACAAGGACAACGATACCGAGGATCACTACAACCGTCACCAATGCGACGAGAATGAGAAGAACTGTGGTTCCATCGCTGGATTCGCTTTGCACCTTGACGTTGAATTGCTCACCTTCAGCAGAGCCGTTGTAGAGAAGTTCATTGGTCGTATCATCGGTGATAAGGTAGTACATACCAGTGGTGGCTTGTGTGAATTCAATCAAATCGATGGTCACCCACTTCTTGTCGAGAATATCGATGTCACCCGTTTCAATCGTGCCTTCAAGCACAGGTATGCCACCTGCTGTGACCGACCGAACTGAAAGGGTTGTTCCGCCTGCCATGGTACCATCGTTTCGAACTTCAATTTGGAGTTCCATCTTATCGCCAACTTCTGGTGATGAAGGCGTTAGGATGGTGTTTTCAACAGCAAAGCTTGGCTCCTCGTGAATGAATCGGTAGGTTGACTTGTGTTCCTCTGAACTTGAGAAGATTGCAGCGACGCCGCCCTCATCGGTTGGTCCACCACCAAAGATGACTCCAGCACCGGCTGAATCCTTGGCTTGAATCCACATTACGAGTTCAACGTTGCTGATTTGATCTTCAGCAGGTTCGAGTTGTCCCTCTTCAAGTGGCCACAAATCGACGCATGCCGCGGATGCGGCATAGGAGCCACCCAGCGGTGCAAGCGTGAGTTCAGCGGTCATTGCCTCGTCACCAAACGATGTTCGGTAAAGTGGCCAAACAATGTTGTTGCTTGAGTCAGAGTAGAATGCCCAAGCGACGCTCACATCACCCTGGAACAATGCTTCACGTTCCTTGAGAACGACTTCGACATCCACACAGTGGTAGGTGGATGTTGGCATGTCGCCGGAGATGACTTCACCGGTTGCGCCTCGCTTAGCGGTCCACGAATCAGTGTTGACTTCTGGCGGGTTACCGTCCACTCGGATGTTGAAGGTTGAACACCCGTAGGAACTCGAACCAGCGCACACTGCTGGTGTGCTGTCCACTGCGCCATCAGGAAGGCCAGTTTGCTCAGCACCACATGAGGTGGCATCATCAAGTGCGGTTGTTGGGTCATCGAACGGGCACAAGCGGAACGAGTATTGGTAATCGTTTGCAACAGGTGCTGCTGTGAGGTTGATATCGAAAACACCGCCGGAGAAGGTGTGGTACGTCACTTCACCCGGGAATGGAACGTAGCCCTTTGCGCCATCAGCGAGTGCTGTTGAGCGAGTGATTTCGAGGGTCAACGGAATTTCGGGGGTGATGAACACGTTGTTGTTGATTCCGTCCAAGTAAGCGTACTGCCCTTGGAACGAAATGGTATCACCAGGGTATACGAAGCCCTTGCGAACATCCTCAGTTTGAGGTTCGGAAAGATCTTCAAACACAGGTGTGACCATGAGGTCGTTTGCTTCGTCTGTTCGGAAATCGAGTTGGATTCCGTCGCTGTAGTACCAGTCTTGGATATGTCGTCCAGGTGCAGGGAGCATGCGGTACCTTGGGTTGTCGAGGTCTTGCATGTAGAGCACAGGGTTGTTTAGAGCAGTGGTGGCTCCAAGAACGCCCCAATCAATTCGGATTGGAAGGTCGAGCATGAAGTCTGCTTCAAACGGATCGATGAGCGCACCGCCATCCATTCGGAGCATGCGTGGGCCGTCCGATATGTCGCTTTCCTCAAGAATGGTGATCCATGGCGAATCGGTCCAAGCCGTTCCGTTTCGTGGGTAGTAGTAGACGTTCATGTCGTCTCGGTCATCAGCGAGGTCGACGTGGAAGTACGAGACATCTCGCCATCCATTGTCGTCGTTTGCTTCGACAATCAAGGAGTACTGGTTTCCAGCATACATGGTTTGGTTCCACTTTCCATCGTACTGTGGTTGGTTGGAATTCAAAAAGCGTCCGTCCCTNGAGTCATCGATGAAGAAGTTTCGAATGACCGGCGACTTGGAATTCATCGACACGTAGGTGAAATGGTCGTTTTCGAAGCCCGGTGCACCGCCGTCGATTGGGTTGCCTGCTAGGTCATATCCTTCGATCCAGATGGACACCTTGCCCACGGGGTCTGCGCCGATGTTGGCCATGTCGCTGAAGGAACCTGTGTAATTTGCAAACGGTGCTTGGCCGTCGTTGTTCACTGTGACCGTGATGTATTCACTGGCATCGGCCATACCGTCGCTGTTCGCATCGTGGTCGTTTTCGACCCAGATTTTGATGTCAAGGCTTGCCGGCGGGTTTGGCAAGTCATAGGCATTGAGGCGGATTTGTTGGTTAGCGGATGGAACAACCCATGTGTCGTCAACCATGGTTCGCCAGTTGCTTTCCAGAGATGGATCCACTTGTCCATTGAGGATTTTTACTTCAATCAGACTCGGATCGAGGGTGTCAATCGAGAGATTGAACGGGATTGCACACTCGCTATCAGGTCGATAGATGGAGGCTGGGCACAATGTATCGCCGCCTTCGTAACCGTCGATTCGGAATCGGTAGGTTTCTTCACCGGCCGCAAAGCCGAGGTCGATGTTGAGATCGAAATCGCCACCGATGACACCAGATTGGTTTTCGATGCTGATCCACTCAATCGAGAAATTCTCGTCTGAGGTGTTGATTGTCTTCTGTTCCAAGACCATGTAGTATCGGCTTGGGTCCGGAGAGATGTCAAGATTCTCGAGGCGAATGCTGCCAGCGATGTTTACAATTTGATTCGACTTTCCATTGTCCAAGTCTTGGGACAATCCATTGTCGTTACGAACCTCAAAGGCTGTGATGATTGCATCGTTCTCAACAGCGTTGCCACCAACCGGCGCCATCAGCACTGCGGATGGAAGGCCATTCACACCGTTTCCAGCAAGCAAACCAGCGTAGATTCGAACTTCATCAGTGTCTTCCCAATTTGAATTGACAATGAAACGCCATGTGATTTGCTTCCCGTCTGTGATGTCGGTTTGCGTCGAGGTGGATTCAAGGGTGATCAAGTCGTTGACATCTGAAGCCTCAGCGAAGCCCATTGCATCAGAATAGGACAGGATGACGGTGCCAGTGCTCGACTCTAATGTCAGGAAACTCTCAACCAAGTTTGAGGTGGTTGAGGCTGCGACTGCGTGGGTGGTGACGATTTCGTAGAGCTCGCCGTTTGGATAGAATCCAACAGGGTTGCCTGTCACGCTGAGGGTGTTATCATACCCGCTTGCAGTGACGATTGCGAGGTTCGAGAAGGTGAGACCGCCACCGCTTGTGGAAGTGACTGCAACTTGTACGTTGGCCATCGATCCACCATCCCAGAGCGCAACACCCTTGTTGAGTTCAAGGTCGAGGCCGTCGGAATTGTCGAGGGTTGTGGTTAGGTTGTAGACGACATCGATGTCTCGAATCACCATCGTTGCTCCGGTTTCAGAACTTGGTGAATCTGCCTTGAAACGGAACGTCATCCATTCATTCCCGTAAGCATCGATGTGGCTCACAGGAACGAGGGGGTTGGTCAACAAGGAGTTGAGCGCAGCGGTAAGGTCCGTCGCTTCAAGGAACTCAGGGAGCACCCGGGAAAGGTTGCCAATCGCACCGAGGCTCACTTCTTGTGTGCCTGAAAGCACTGAGAAATTGAATCCTTCAGTCGGATCGGTGCTGGACCGAATTGTGANTTCATCAAGGACAAAGTCAGTTGAANGGACGACTGCTCCCTTTGGAAGCATGAAATTTCCGCCTTCTGCAACACCTGTCAGGTCGGTGCTGATGTTGGCAGCGTCTGTGCCGTAGTTGATTCCGTCGACCTTGTTGAGCAAGAAGTTCGTTTGACGCCCAAAAGAGCCAAACGCAGGTTCATCGAAGCCCCAATCGATGTTTGAATCATTGGCGATGTCGACTTGGAAGTTGTCAGCATGGTGGCCAAAGTGGAGGTCGAACCATATTCCTGCAACGTTGCAGTTTCCTTGGTACGACATCAACGTTTCAAAACCGAAGATTGGGGAATCAAGCGTGTACTCAGTATCTGGAATCATTCCCATCAGTCCATTGCCACCATAGCCTTGCAGGTCGATGCTTGGGACTTCAGTGCAATCATCTTGGACATGCGCTGTGATGCGAGTGATTGGTTTGGAGAAACTGCTGCGCTCGAGCGCAGGTGCATAGGACACATCTGTAAGGGTTGGAGAATACACCATTGGCATACCTCCTCCTGCCTCCCAAACTCCATTGATGACGCCGGTGGTCATATCATCGGTTTGATTGAACCCTGTGCCCACTCGTGTACCGATGCTGAATCCGTGGAAAACAGGGCTGGATAGCCTCGAGGAACCAGAATCAAAGGAGAGTCTGAAGTTCACTGAGGGGTACGCAGTTGAGTTTATTTCCCACAATTCGATGATCTTTCCTTGGAGCCCGACCATCGGGTTGCCGTGGTTGTCCACAACGGTTTGCCCAGTTGCAGAATCCATGACTTCGAGGGAGAGGGTTGCAGAGGATGTGGTTTCGGATTCGATGGTCAAAATTCCGTAGCCATTTGGTTGGTTGTCGCCGCTCTGAACAGATGGCAAGAAACCATTGATGTCCATGGTCGCAGTTTGCGGCAAGACGTCACCAAGTCGGAAGTTATCGATGTACCAACCTGCTGCTCCACCGTCTGATCCGCTAATGTCATTGTCTTCTAAAACAAATTGAAGTTGAATGTATTGGCCGACGTACTGAATCAAATCAATCGCAATGTTTCCCCANCCGGTTGGGTTTCCNGTGCTCACAGATGTGCCACCCAANGCATAATCGTTGCCATTTATGCCATCTCCATTGCATTGGCTGTAAATCTCGCCTGCATTGTTCGATCCTGTGCTCACTCGGTAGTAGCCGTTTGAATAACCAACACCAGAGGAGTTGCCGATGTCGATGTCAATGTACTGGAAACCTGTTGGATCGGGAGGGAAAACGCCATTGCTCGAGGTGCGAATTTGAACATATGCACAATCGGTGTACGTGATCGCTGGATTTGTTCCCGAAGGCGTGATACGATCGAGGTCGTGGTAGGAATCAAAGTACGCAGTTGTGTCTTTCAAAGCAAGGTCAATGTACATTGAAGACGACCTGAGGGCGTAGCTTCGGCCGTTGTTGTTTCCTTGATTGTAGAATGCGTCTGTGTAATCGTTATCGCTCAAACCTGTTCCCCAGCAATAGGTCCCAGAATAGCAATCAGGGACGCCAGGTGGAGCCGGTCCACTTACGCCGCCAAGTTCACCGTGATCGAATCCGAACGAGTTCTGATAGAAGTCACGCTGGTCAACAAAACCGGCTTGAGTTTCTTCAAAATCAGTGAGATAACCCTCGGCTGTAAGCGAAACGGGTGTTGCAGTTGCACCGTCTTCGTAGGTGAAATGAGATGCGTTTGAGAATTTTGTGAGTTGATTGTTGTAATTTGGGTTCCAGACTCTCGACATCGTTTCTGTGTCGATTCGCTGGTGAGCGGCGTGCTCAAGCATGTTGACTGAGAGGTCCATGCTTGCGCTTGTGACGGTGTCACCTGATGGAAGATCGATGCTACCATCGTCACGGTTCAAAAAAGCCGTTCCGTCGCGCATTTCGATGTCTGCTTCACTGTCTTGATTGGCGAATGTTGTCACATTGGCCGCACCTGCAAAGGGGGCTAATACCATCAATGCGACAAGGAACAATGGGGCTCTCAAGTTTCGGTTCTCGTGTGTCATGGACTCACCTGCTCTTCACGCGAGGTTTCTTTCACCTAAAACCGCATCGGACTCACGCCTCCAAATNAGGGCTTGAAACAGGGCAGTGTGCACCACAACCATTCAAAGAGAAACTTCCCTTCGGTTGTCCCAAGCTGCTTGGCAAATTTCGTGCAAACCTCCGGCTCGCTGTTCGCTTTTTTCCAACCATTCTTGATTGGCGATTGTGACGGGAGTATTCGGACCGAGGGCGTCACATACTTCCGGGCCAAGGCTCAACTCAAACACTCCCAAAACCCTTGACATTCGGATGATCGTGTTTTTATCAAATCCAAGCAATGGACGCAGAGGCTTCAGAGAGGAGGCTTGTTCGATGCTCCCGAGGTTTCCAAGGGTCTGCGACGATACTTGTCCTAGGTTTTCGCCTGTGAGAAGATGGGTTGCACCAACATCGGCTGCTTTGAAATCTGCGAGATGATGGTACATTCGTTTCATGTGAATGAAATATTCCGTGTGGGCCCATTTCTCGGTGAAAAGGGCGAGATGTTCGGCAACCGGCACCACTGTGAGCGAAGGATGAATCTGTGCTCTTGCGGCATCTCCAATTGGCCCTTTAGAGGTTAGAAAGTGCTGCAGTGCCGCAATTGTCTTCTGTTCTGCTTCAGGCCCCACCACTGGTTCTTGGCTGCAATGAACCGGATAAATGTTCCATCCTTGCTTGAGAGCCCTCGCTATCGCCACAGGCGAATCAAGCCCACCGGAGACCAACGCTATGCACACTTTGCCCTCCACCATGCTGATGGGTCAGGCAATGAGATGATGAAACCACCCTAAGGACGGGTTGACCTTCCCAGAGTTCATGAGGGGGAAGGCGTTGCGAATCACATGGAACATTTCTCAAAGGAACCCGTGACGCTCATCGAACACATTTTCCCNGGCGACACAAATGACCACGACACCTTGTTTGGAGGTCGGTTGCTTTCGATCATGGACAAGGCAGGTGGTATTGCATGCTCGAAGTTTGCCCACAGAGAATTCGTTACCATCTCGATTGATACGTTGAAATTCATCGCCCCAGCACGCCAAGGAGACTTGTTAGAAGTGACAGGGAAAGTGGTGTTTACAAGCACGCACACAGCCTGTACAAAAGTCACAGCAATGGCTGTGGACAAAGCAACTTGGAAGAAAAAGAAGATCTGTGAAGGTTACTTTTTCTTCGTTGCCATCGACTCAATGATGCGCCCGATTCCAATCCCACAATTGATTGCGGAAAGTGATGAGGAAAAGGAAGATTGGGCCCACGCCCTGCGCATACGCGAACAGATGCGCAGCGACAAAGCCGAATGAAGCACCCCTACATTCATGTGGACCACTCCGGTGGACGACCCATGCCAGTGCTCAACATAGCCATGGTCGGAAGCGACGACTTAGCACGTGAGATTGCGAAGCCAACAGACCAGCGCGATGTTCACACCTATGTGCACAAGGAATCCGATGCTGATGGGCCTCGTATCCTCTCCATCATTCGACCTGCAAAGTACCCTGAGCGGTTGCGCCCGTTCCTCAACGCTCTTTCCGCAGCCCGTGTCGGCATCATCGAAATCGAACGAATCGATGCAACATTGGGAGAGGCATTGGTCGCATTTGCAAGTTCAAACCTCACGAAAGGCATGGCGATTATTAACGCACCAGACGGCGAATGGGTCGATGAGGACCAAGCGAAGATGCTGTTCAAGCAAGCTGGGCTCGGCGAATGGACCTTTGCTAAAGGTGACGGAATCGAATTGCGCACCATCTTGTACGGATTCATGGATTCGATTGCAGACGAGTTGAAAGCAAACGCTGAGGCGCCTCTTGTGATTCCTGTGGACCAACATTTCAACGTCAAAGGGATCGGGCTTGTGGCGATCGGCTATGTCCAATCCGGTACAGTGAATGTGCACGACGAGTTGGTGCTTCTCCCAGCAAATGGAACTGGAAATGCAAAGTCATTGCAGGTCATGGATGACGATGTTCCTGCGGCACGTGCAGGCGATCGGGTTGGCCTTGCTCTTCGCAACGCCAAAGAAGACCACCTCGGCAGCGGAACACTGCTTGTTCGCCCAGCGATTGAAGACAAGAAAACCAACACCAGCGTACCACTTGCGGTTGTGGCTCACGAGCGATCGACGATCCATCTTCAACGCTCTCCATTCCAAAAGAGAACCCTTGCAGAAGGCGACGTGGTCCATGCAAGCGTTGACCTCCAGTTTGTTGTTGGACGCGTGATTTCAGCCGACGGAGATGCTGCCGTTGTGGCATGGGAAAACCCCCTGTTCATTCGAAGGGAACATCCAGAACCAACCCTCATTGCCCAATTGGATTCAAAACCAAGAATCATGGGCAGCGCCCGCCTTGAGCGAATCGAGTGAAATTTCACAAGAACCAGGAGTAATAGACGCCGACGGCGATGAATGGCCCGACGAGGGTGAGATAGCGAAGCGGTTTCCACCACCAACGATCGGACCATGCCTCGGTTTTGTTTCCAACCGCTTCGAGGATATTCTCGGCAAGTGCAGGTTCCAACAATTCAATCATGAGCATAACTTGGTGCAGTGACACATAAACAATTCCCCGGCTGAAACCCTCGCCACCCTCTGAGCCTGATTTACGCCATTCGGCTGCAAAAAAGAGGTCCACTTTTGATAGAAAAAAACCCTTCAATGGTCGGTGGATTGATAACCCACATGACGCCCTTTNCGNGATGGGATGCGCATTACTGGACACCGAGAGAGTCCACAAGGTGCAGAAGACTTCGAAGTCTTCGATCGACTGCACCAG
>JGI26260J51721_1000427_pt1 | contig 18654 bp, 10 predicted proteins | sample SaaInlV_120m_DNA_4_FD_51721 | JGI IMG/M metagenome (IMG submission 51721)
CATCTCGGCCGCCAAGATAATCGTGGCTTGATCGATCGCTTGTTCAAGCCCGCTGGCAACATCAACACCCTCGAGCCACTCAGTCCTGTCCGCGGGAACACCCTCGAAGGTAATAGCCGCGCAGCCGCGAAGATCCATAAAGCGCGCTGGGGTCATGCTCACGCACTCATCGTCCGTCGCCACAACGGCGACACCCAAGCCACCGGCCTCGCGTCGAGCCACACAGAAAATCAAGGAACTCATGGACGCGTCGAGCACCCGGGCTTTGGAGCCCGAGATTTGACCATTTTGCTCAGTAACCAAGACCGCCCCAGGATCAAAGAAGCGACCCTCATCGAGCGCGACTGACGCTGTAATTTCACCGGACAGCAACCTCGGGAGATAACTCTCGATTTGTCGTTTAGATGCGCAATTAAGCAAGACGTTCTGTGCCAAGGCCACACTTGAAAGCAACGGACTGGCAACTAACCGACGTCCCGCTTCTTGGCTCACGGCGCCCAGCCCCATCCAGCCAAACTGCAGGCCCTCAAACACCTCCGGCACAGTAATTCCCGTGAGACCCAGACCCACCATTTCTGACCAAAACTCACGATCGTAACTTTCCTCGACGGGCCGCTGTTGCAGTGCCCTCAAACGACTGACTGGCGACTGGTCTTCGAAAAATTGTCCCACGGTCTCTCGCAGCATGATCTGCTCTTGGTTAAGGATCATGATCGACGCTCACCAGAGGCCATACCCAAAGCGCGCTTTGCAATGATATTGAGCTGTACCTCGCTGGTCCCCCCTGCGATCGTCAGTGACTTATTAAACGCCCATTGTTTCACCATTTTTCTCACGCCCTCGGACGCCACAGACTCGTCATCCATCGACAGTCCCTCGCCACCAAGAGCGGCGAGAATCAACTCGTCTTTGACTTGCGCCTGAGAGGTGCCCAGGTACTTCATCAAGAGCGGCAGTCGCGCGTCCATCTGCCCGGCCTTCCCTTGCCTATAAATTCGCTCACCCATCTGCCTAATGCCCGTCTCGCGCATCAGGTGACTCACAATGTCACTGCGCAACTCTGGGTCGGCGAGACGCCCATCTTCGCTAACGCCCACCGCATAATGCGCAAGTTCTAAAAGCGCCATTGCCGGCTTTTCGAGCATACCCTCAAACGCGGCCATCATTTTACGTTCATGATTCAGAAGTTCTTTCGCTACTGCCCAGCCTTCATTTATCGCGCCCACGAGGTTGCGCTTCGGCACACGGACGTTGTCAAAAAATGTTTGGCAAAATTCTGAGTCTCCACTGATTAACGGAATAGGTGATGTCGAAACCCCCTCACTCGCCATGTCGATCAGTAAAAAACTGATGCCTGCTTGCTTAGGCGCCGCATCGCGCGTACGAACAAGGCAAAAGATCCAGTCCGCCTCATCCGCTTTAGTGGTCCAGATCTTCGTTCCATTCACCAAAAAGTGATCGCCACAATCCTCAGCCTTTGTTTTAAGGTTGGCCAGATCGGAACCTGCAGACGGTTCTGAGTAACCCTGCGCCCAGCGAATTTCACCTCGGCATATGGCGCCTAAATGCTCGCGTTTCTGATCTTCACTGCCGTAAACGAGGAGCGCAGGCCCAAGCATCCATAAGCCTTGGCAGTACAAAGGCGGGCGACACCCTAATCGAGACATCTCCTGCTTTAGTATTTTTTCCTGCTCAGCATCAAGACCTGCACCACCATAAGCCACAGGCCAGTCCGGCGCGGTATAGCCCTTGTCACGACAGGCTTCAAACCAGCTGCGCGCTTCATCGCTGGGAAAGACGCGTCGCCGACCACCCCAGATTTGCTCTTCACGAACAATCGGCTGACGCTGCGACGCTGGGCAATGTCGATCTAACCATTCGGCGACTTCAGCTCTAAATACGGACAACGCGTCTTCGGTCAAGCGGTACTCCTGAGGAAAATCTTTTCATTGGTAGACCCGGTCCATGCTCAGTCCCAACCGTCTCCATGTCATCGTCCTTTTTGTCTACGGAAACCGGGTCTGGCATTTTGACCGGTGCTCGTATTTCACCTAGTTTAACGTCATGAAACGTCGCTATTACAAATGTGGCGTCGCTTAGACAAAGGAGAATGAACGTGGCTACAGCAGCAGAGTACGGTCTTGGACCTAATACCTACCCGCGAGGTTGGTTTATTGTGGCTGAAAGTCGCGAAATCGACGAGCGCCCCATCGGCGTCACTTTCTTTGGCCGTGACTTTGCATTGTATCGAGGCGAGAGCGGTAATCCGGTGATGTTGGATGCCTACTGCAAACACATGGGGACTCACCTGGCGAAAAATACGAGCGCGATGCTGATCGTTGCCGATGTGGGCGGCAAACACGTGGAGGGCGATTCGATTCGCTGCCCTTATCACGGCTGGCGCTATAACTCAGAGGGCCATGTTGACGACATTCCCTACCACGACGGTCCCTGCCCTAAGTCTGCATCAATTCGATCCTATCCCGTCGTGGATAATATGGGTTGCATCATGATGTGGTTTGACGAGCAAGGCGCCGAGCCCGACTACCCACCACCCTACCTGCAACAGTGGGACGAGGGCGGCTGGGTTCATTGGGATCTCGATCACCTACCGGAGCTTGAGATTCACCCTCAGGAAGTCCTCGATAACATGTGTGATAACCGACATCTTGGCCCGACCCACGGGGCGCCCTGCGAATATTTTGAAAATGAAATGCAGGATCACGTGTTGATTCAGCGACAGGGCGGCGCGATGACGCTCTACGGTGGCGCCATGCTCTACACCACCACCTGGTACACCGGCCCGGGTGTCCTTCTCTCTAAGCAAGTATGGGGCGATGCCACCCAGTTTGAGATGATTGCCAACACGCCCGTCGCTGACGGAAAGATTAAAGCCTGGCACGGGTGCCTTGTGAAGTCCGCCACAGGGACTGTAACCGCCGAAGACAAAGAGATGGCGAGAACAATTCAGGCCGGCGCGCTTGAGGCGTTCTCGAAAGATTTCGAAATTTGGCAGCATAAATCGCCGGCACTCAAACCGATGGCCATGAAAACTGAGGGGCCTTTTCTAAAAGGTCGGAAGTGGTACAGCCAATTTTACGCTGCGCGTGAGGATGTCTCGTCGACCCAAGCGTTGGTGAACGGCGTTTATCACGTTCCGGGTGTTCAAACACCCCAACAGCGAGACCACGCCATTGATGACGGTTTACCGATATAACATGGCGGGTAGGCGGTCATTACGCGCGTCTTTTTAGTCAGGATTAGAGTGACGATACACCGTCTTGAACAGAATGCCGTATAATCAAGTCCGCAAAAAGTTGAGCACTCCAACGCGACCTTCCCACTTTTGTAGAGAGATAAAATGAGCGAAAGCGCCTCAAGNAGCTCCTCGTTTTCTGTNAAGAAACTCCTAACGCCGGTCATCATTATTGGACTGTCGCTCGCTATCTTTACGTTACTGATTAACAACAAACCTGAAATCATCACCTCGGTCAAAGAACCGGTACCTGTGGCAGTCCGTGCTCTTGAAATTAAGCCCGAGTCACTGACGCTCAAGGTGAGGTCAGAGGGTAATGTTCAGCCACGGGTGGAGACGAATCTTGTGGCTCAAGTCGCGGGTGAAGTCCTCTGGGTTGCACCTAGCCTCCTCAGTGGTGGCGAATTTTCCGACGGCGATACGTTGATTACCCTCGACCCCCGAGACTATGAAATTGCGTTGGCACGAGCACGTGCAAGTCTCGCCCGGGCTCATGCCGAACTCGATTTTGCAAAAGAAGAACAAGGCCGAGTGCGCGCACTTTATGCCCAAGAGCTGACAAGCATCGCGCAAGTCCAGGTCGCAGAACGTGCTTTTTTAGTGGCAAGGTCAGTAAAAGACGACGCAGACGCAGCCGTCTCTCGCGCTCAAGTCGANCTCGAAAGAACTGTCTTACAGGCGCCGTTTAATGGTCGAGTTCGTCGTGAGACCGTNGATGCCGGTCAGTTTCTTCAAAAAGGTGNATTGATCGCTACGCTTTATGACACGCAGCGACTCGAAGTNCGTCTGCCGCTAGCCGACGCACAGCTGGCATACCTCGACACCGAATTTGCCAACACCGGTATTGCATCAGCCGATCCTATACCGGTCACACTGACGGCTAACTTCGGCGGCCGCCAACAGTCTTGGACCGCTCAATTGAAGCGGAGTGAGGGCGATATTTCGACGGCAAGTCGTTTTCTTTATGTCATTGCCGAGGTCTCGCAAAGTACTAACGAGAACGGCGTGCGGCTGCCCGTAGGACTGTTTGTTAACGCAANGATCCAAGGACGTACCGTGGATGANCTCGTTTCNATTCCTCGAACCGCGCTCAGATCGGGAAACAGCGTGATGGTGATCGATGAAAATAATCGCCTGCAGTTTCGTNAAGTTCAGATTTTCAGGCTTTCTGAGACGCATGCCCTGATATCGGGGGGTCTCAACACTGGCGAGAAAATCAGCATCTCTGCGCTGCAATTCGTTGTCGAGGGCATGCCCGTGCAAGTCATACAATGAGGCTCGTCATTCGTGCCTAAACTCATCGCATGGTTCGTCGACAACCCGATCGCTGCGAATTTACTCATGTTTATTCTTATTGCGTCTGGCCTCTTGGCGCTTAAAGACGTGCGTAAGGAAGAATTTCCCAATGTGGAGGCGCCAGTCGTCACCGTGACTGTGCCTTACTTGGGTGCGGCGCCTGCCGAAGTCGAAACCGGTGTTTGTGTCCGTATTGAAGAGTCCGTAGACGGCATTGAGAATATTGTTAAAGTCAAAACGACGGCCGCAGAAGGTCGGTGCAGTGTCGCCATTGAGCTCGATATGGATGCGGATAAGGCCAAAGCACTCGACGACATAAAAGCGCAAGTTAACGCCATCTCCACCTTTCCATCGAATACAGAAAGGCCCATCGTTTCGCAGGTGACTATGCGCTCAATGGTCACCCAAATTGCCGTTCATGGCGACACCGATGAGCGATCGTTAAAAAACATTACCGAATCGATCCGTGCAGACCTTTTGGAACTGCCCGAAGTCAGCCTTATCGAAACGCTCTATGAGCGAGCGGATGAAATCTCGGTGGAAATCTCCGAGGAAATGCTAAGGCGTCATCAACTGACACTCGCGGAGGTCGCACAAGCCATCCGTTCGTCGAGCGTCGATATTCCAGGAGGGTCGGTAAAGGCCGAGGCAGGAGAGATACGACTTCGGAGCACTGGGCAACGCTACAGTGGTCAGGAACTCGAGGACATCGTCGTTGCTCGAGAATCCGGAGGGGCGCGGCTCCTGCTCAGAGATATTGCGAATATTGTTGACGGTTTCGAGGACGTTGATCAGTACGCCGAGTTCAATGGCGAACAGGCCATGATGATTCAGATTTTTCGCATCGGCAGTGACGACACAATCAAAATTTCTGATGCGGTAATGTCCTACGTCGCGATAAAGGAAAAAGAGCTCCCAGAAGGCATTCACTTTACCGTATGGAATAACGAAGCTGACGAGTTGATCGGTCGACTGGGCACGATGATCAACAATGCGCTGGGCGGTCTCCTCCTTGTCATTATCAGTCTTTCGCTTTTCCTGCGCGTTCGCCTTGCCCTCTGGGTCAGCGCCGGGATACCGGTCGCGATTTTTGGTGCCATCGCATTCTTCCCTGCAAGCGACCTGAGCATCAGCACCCTCTCACTGATGGGGCTCTTGCTGTCATTGGGCGTTGTGGTCGATGACGCCATCGTCGTCGGTGAACGTATCTACACCAAGGAACAAGAGGGTCTAGACGCCCGCTCAGCAGCGATCGTTGGCACCAGCGAAGTCGCTGTACCGGTTTTCTTCGGAGTCCTCACAACCATTGCAGCCTTCATGCCCTTGTTAAGTGTCGACAGTAACCTAGGGCAGTTCTTTATATCCATTGGTGGCACCGTCGTACTCTGTCTCATTTTTAGTATTGTAGAGTCACAGCTGATTCTCCCCTCACACCTAGCCCACCGCAGTCAAAAGCGCAGGCAATCGGGTTTTGGGCAACGATGGGAAGCGTTCCAAGATAAAATTGCAGGGTCACTCGAGTATTTTGCCACGCACCATTACAGGCGCTGGATTGAGTGGGGGGTTGATCGTCGTTATACAACCCTCTCGGTTGCAGTAGCCATCATGATTATCATGGCTGGAACAATCGCCAGTGGACGAATCGTATTCCAGTTTTTTCCAGCGGTGTCAGGTAACAATGTCGTCGCTCGTGTTGTGATGCCTGAAGGTTACCCGTTGGCCGGCACACAAGCGGTCGTCGAGCAGATTCAAGCCTCAGCTCAAGAAACCCGGCGCATTGTCGATGCGGCGCGCAGTGACGGTAGCTCCGCCTTCAAAAACGAGCTTTCATCAGTCGGCGTGAGTATTACTCAAGGTGCGCTGGTCATGATTGGCGAGACCGGCTCTCACGTGGCAGAGGTTTCATTAAACCTTGTGCCCTATCGAGAGCGTGGCGGTATGACACCGCTCGAAGTCGTTAATTTATGGCGCGATCTGACACCTCAGCTACCCGATGTTATTGAACTGAGTTTCTCTGCGAATGCCGTCTCGCTAGGTGCAGATATTGATCTTGAACTGCGCGGTCGAGACATCGAACAATTGGGCCAAGCCGCCTCGATACTGACCGATATTCTCGCGGGGTATGACGGCATCTATGACTTGAGTAATAGTTACCGATCGGGGAAACGGGAGCTCGCGCTTGAAATCCTTCCCAGTGCAGAGGCGCTCGGACTAACGCAAGCCGATTTAGGCAATCAAGTTCGCGACGCGTTCTATGGGCGCGAGGCACAGCGTGTTCAGCGAGGCCGAGACGACGTTAGAGTCATGGTTCGCTTCCCTCAGGGAGACCGACGGCTTCTATCAAGCCTTGAGGACATGAGTATTCGCTTGCCTAACGGTACTGAAGTGCCGGCTTTATCCGTTGCTCAAATTACCCCCACCGTNGGGAACTCTACGATTAATCGNACGGCTGGGCAGCGAACAATTAANCTCGTTGCCTCCACTGATAGAACACGGGTTGCGCCTGAAACGCTGCTCAGTGAGTTGTTTAAGACCGACATCCCCCGCGTATTAGACGCGTTCCCCAACATTTCGATTGTCCAGGCGGGTGAGGCTGAAGAGCGCACAAGAGCTTTGAGCGGTCTCGTCAGTTCAAGTCTTGTCGCGCTTATGGTGATTTATACACTGCTGGCCGTGCCGCTTAAATCCTACCTTCAACCACTGGTCGTCATGGCGAGCATTCCGTTCGGCTTTGTCGGAGCGATCATTGGTCACGAGATCATGGGCTACGACCTCGTCTTCTTTTCGCTCCTTGGAATGATTGCGCTCGCCGGTGTGGTTATCAATTCCAGCCTCGTCTTGGTTGACTTCATAAACCGTAACCGGCGATTGCACGCCATGGGTGCGAGAGACGCGGTGATCGACTCTGGCATGTCTCGATTTAGGCCCATTTTCCTCACGTCGGTCACAACATTTATGGGCCTGTTACCGCTCATGGTCACCAGGGACTTCGACACCGCGCCTTTCGTACCACTGGCTGTGTCTTTAGGCTTTGGTGTCGTCTTTGCAACCGCGATCACACTCATACTGATACCTGCGCTGTATATGATCCTAGACGACTTTTTGTCCCTCTTTAACGACGCGGACGAAACCAGTGAAACAGTGGGCTCGACACCCGTTGAAATCACGACTTAATGCGGAATGAGTTGTTCCAAAGGAACATAGTCCAGATCGATTCCAAAGCAACGAGGCTCAGTGACCATTAGTGCGGCCTCTGACTGGTAAAAGGCAGGAGCGCCAACAGCCAAGACAGCCACTCGCTGCCCGTAGTGCAAACGTTCCGCATTAATCGGCGTGGACGTCTCTGAATCCACGATGACGATCAAGTCGGGCACCATTACAAGCGGCTGCTGGTCAATCATCGCCACTAAGTACTCATTTTTTATCGTAATCGAGCAAATCCGACTGGGATCATTAACGTCCTCCAACGACAGGCTTCCTATGTCATAACCACCCACCGTCCTTGTTCTTTTCCCAGATACTTTCCCTGAGAATACCTTGTGCACCGATCCGTAAACGGAGTCTGCGAATAAATCCGTCAAAGGGGCCAATAGATCGTCTATGGGTCCACGTCGGTCTCGGAGCAAACGCCCTAAAGCCAGCGAAAAACTGACTGTATTTGGAATGACTGATCTGCGTATTTGCGTCCCCGACATAGGGTGCTCTGCAACGGTAATCATGCCGCCCGCTGCCGCTGCATACGCACGAATATGGTGCTCATAAGTTGACGTATCGGACGTCTCAAAAATTGCAGTGTTACCCGCATAGTCCATCGCAAGCGCGGGCGTCGGTCGAACACCAGCGATCGCGTAGCTCATCATCTGAGCTTCTGGAAACGCGCGCCCCATTCCGTCTCCGTCAACAACCGGGATACCCCGTACAGCAGCTGCCATGAGTGGTATGAGTGAATTTCCGCCACCAATTTCAAAAGATGCTACCGCGGTAATCGATCGACCCATCAAACGCTCGTAAGCATCCAGCACTTTCGAGGCTTCATCGATCGATGGCAGCAACTCAAGAGACACCGTCGGTGCACCCACCCCCCCGACTGGGACAATAAAATCGTCGTCCTTCAGTGCGCTTGGGTCGATCAGCGTGACACCTCCCGTTTCCCCAAGCGTCTGCCGCGTGATGAGTGTCGGAAGGTAAGGGTCTCCGCCGCCACCCGTTGCCAAAAAGACGGCTCCTAGTGCTAGGTCATCAATATCCGATGCAAAAATTTTCATCGCGAAGGAGGCTCGTTTTGAGCGAGATCACCCACCACGGTGACACGAATCCGAGTGGTCTCAGTAGCCATGTACGGAATATCCACTTCCTCTATATTGATCGGCACCACACTCTTAGGGTCTGCGCCTGCGACTACCGCTAGTCTTTCTGCTTCGACGGTCAGCGCTTTAAGCGCCTCATCACGTGTTTGAGCACCCACAACGAAAAGGCCTTCAGCCTCACCACTGACCTGCGCGATCGAAGCACCAATAGCATTGGCCACGTCGGCATTGATCGGTCTTATAACGGGACACCCGGCGAGTTTTTCCCCTGGAATCAATGGCGCACCACCGCCCACTAAAATAACAGGAAGTGTTGCTCCACCGGGCTTCATAAGATCCACTGCAGCGCTGAGACGCTCAACGACCAAAGCATCGACTCTGTCACACACCTCTGGGGGTACGAGGTCGTTAATCGTTGCACGAGCAATCTTCATNCGCCCCTGAGACACTGCAACATCGGTNANTGTCAAAACATCACCACCGAAGCAGAGGGCCTTATTCTTGAGCTCACGCGCCACTGACTGAGGGCCACACTGATNACCGTCGCGTCCAATGAGGCTACCGCCNCCAAGGCCCATCGCAAGGACGTCAGGCATTCTGAAATTCGTGCGAACTCCACCGACGTCGATCACCAAGTTAGACTGGCGAGGAAACCCATTTTTAAGGACACCAATATCCGAAGTTGTTCCACCCACGTCAATGACGATCGCATCGGACAAATCTGTGAGCGCCCAAGCACCACGAATAGAGTTTGTAGGACCCGACGCAAAGGTCAGGGCGGGAAACGCACTCACCTTATCAAGATCGATCAGGGTACCGTCGTTCTGACTGACGTAAACAGGACACACAAGACCTAAATGCTGACTCGATCGNACGAGTGCAGTAACAACCCGCTGNGCAAAGTTTAATAACGATGCGTTTAGAATCGCTGCATTCTCACGCTCGATGAGGCCCAGACCGCCCATATAATGTGAGGTACAGACATGCACCTGGGGTAATGCAGCAGAAAAGCGAGCCGCGAGTGCGTCTTCATAGTCTTGCTGCATGGGCGAAAANGCCGCTGANATCACCAGACTNTCNGGTGCTGATCCTCTCAATGCCTCGATGACCTGCTCTATCTCCCTCTCGTCAAGGTCAGCCAGTGTGCGCCCGTCGTAGAGGTGTCCGCCGTGAATAACATAGTTCCCACCATCGGTCGCACTGGCGAGGTCAGCCGGCCAATCGGCACGCGGTTTCAAACCACGACCGGCAGGAAGACAAGCCCGCACCACCGCGACGCGTGAGAGATGTTTACGCTCTATAACGGCGTTCGTAAACTGGGTCGTGCCAATCGTGAGCAGCGACACCACCTTGGGGTCCTGGTCTTTTAACACCGCTGACAGCGCGGTCTCAATGCCTGATGCGACGTCTTCGCTGGTCGTCGTTTTCGTCCTGGCGACAACTGCATTACCGTCCATGAGTACCGCGTCAGTATGGGTCCCGCCCACATCTAAACCAATTCGCATGCTAGGGCCTCACCTTCCAGACGCGTGTTACGAGCGCATAAATAAGGCCTGAAGCGATTGCGGAATCCAAAGCAGCGACGCTGGTAATACTCGCAATAAGCCCTTCGGCTCCGGCCAGTGCAATCGCCGCACCGGCAAGCCAGGCCACTAGCGCCGGTCGGTTGATGGGTTGATCATCTTCTACCTGTGTCACCCGATAGACGCTAGGCCTGATCAGGAAGTGGTCAATAATAATAACGCCGGCAACCGGTATGAAGACCACTGACAGGTAAAAGAGAAAAGTGACGAAACTATCCAAGATATTAAGCAACCCAGCCGAGACACCAATCACACCCAACACAACGGTGACCTGACGCGCATTGAGGGACGGAAACGAGGCAGTGACGCCCAAAACAGCGCTATAGAGGTTTAGGGTATTCAGTACCCATGATCCGGCGATAATAATAATAAACGCGCCTACCCCCAACCCAAGCGTGAGCATAATACTGATGATGTCTTGCGTGCCTAGCGCCAAAGCGGCCGCAGCTGCAACCCACATAACGAAGGGCTGGGCAATCAGGTAACTCGATGTTCCCGTGATAACTGCGCCCTGCCATGATCGGAGAAATCGGGNAATGTCGGGCATGATAATGGCCCCAATAACGATGGAGCCGACAATGGCAGAAATGCCATCACCCAGACTCATTCCCCCCGGAACGATGTGCGCGATCGGCTCCGAGTGCCCCATAGCGGCGAAGAGTAATGCCACAGCGACAAAAACGAGCACTGGGATCATCAGTGTCGACACAAGATTAATGGCCCGAAAACCAATGATGGTCGTTGCGGTAATCAACACACTGGCCCCAACGGTCACACCCAACTCGGGCGGCACCACATTAAAGAAATCCTCAGACAAACCTGCGATGGCCAGACCAAAGAGATTCAGGTTGATACCAAACCAACCCAGAAGCGAGACCGAAAACGCTAGATTGACCAGTCGCGCGCCCGTATCACCAAACGCGAGTCGCACAAGCAGGTACGAGTTAAAACCCGTACGAGCGCCAATTGAACCCATTAAGGATCCCACTAAAAAAATGATGAAAGACCCGCCTAAAATGGCTGGGAGTGTGAGCGCCTCGCCGACACCACCGCCGACTTCAATACCCGCAATGAAAGTGGGTAAAGAAAATGACACCATAGAGGCGACTGCCGCCACACGAAAAGACGCCACCCGAGCCCCTCGCGGGACGGCATGAGTTGAAAACTCATCGTGCTCAGGTTTTGTGCTCATGGCCTGCCAGACTCCAACATGCGAAAAATTCGCGCAGGACCGTTGTACCACTAAATACGCCCTGTAGTGGTGTGCTCATTATTTTTAATCAAAAAAAAAGCCCACGACGTCAGCCGCGGGCCTTTTTTATGTTCTTTGGGCGTTCAGCTTACATCGAGTAAGAGAATCCGAGAACGAGCGTCCGACCACGAGGACCCACAGGCCATGCGGTCTGAGTTGAATAAGGCACCTCATCATCCACGTTGTTAATGGCAGCAAAGATTGAAAGCTCATCGCTCCACTGATAATTACCGTTAATGTCGGTGATCATGACCGATTCGAAGAACCCGGCGTCACCATAAACCGCCTGGTTCCCGTAAAGTCCCAAGACTTCCTCGATCTCATCAACGCCTTGCTTGCTCTGGTAAACCGTCTGCACGCTCAGAGCGAAGGGGCCACGATCCCACGAGATATTAAGAGAGCCTGCGACTTTGGGTCGCTGAATTTCCTTGAGCTCTGGATCAATATCGGACTCATCGAGCGGGTTAAAGAACCGGTTGAGGTGAGTCTGACGAGAGGCGACCGCGCGGACACGGAAGTTGTTGTCCCCCATGGCAAACTCGTAAGCGGCAGAAATATCCACACCCTCTGCTTCCAACTTGGCAAAGTTAATTTGCCCCGTTTCTAGGAAGTTCAAGCCACCATCGGCGCGACGGGTGAACGAGTTGCAAAACCCAAGATTCGGGTAGTTCCCTGAGTCGTAGCAGCCTTTCAAAATATCATCCGCGCTAACAGCCGAGATAGCATCGTCAATTGCGACGTCCCAATAATCGACCGACAGCGTCAAGCCATCGATGTTGCTGGGCGTAAGCACGACGCCGAAGGTTTCAGTGTCAGCAACCTCCTCGCTCAAGTTGGGGTTACCCCCTGACACGCCGTTAAAGCGCGCAGTGAGCGGGTTGGTCCAGTCGTAGGCACCATCGGTGAAGATAGTGTCTTGAGAGACACCCGACGCAGAGAGCGCCGCGACACAGTTTGCCTCACGAACCGCGGTGCCGTTGTTCACGTTGGTCGATGCACAAGGGTCCGAGGAAGCTGCGATAAATATGGGCAGCCGAGGGTCAAATAACTCTGAGATATTGGGCGCTCGAACCGCCTCTGAGATCGTCGCTCTAAAGCGAATATCGTCGTCGGGGGCCCAAGTCAAACCAAACTTCCACGTTGTCGCCTGACCCAATGTCGAGTAATCCGCTTGACGAACCGCGCCGTCCACAGTGAGCTCGCGCGCAAGAGGGCGATCAACAAAGATCGGTAAACGCACTTCAGCAAACACGTCGGTCACGTCGTAGTCGCCCTTTGTGTTGAACTGCTGAGTATTGTCAAACGAGGTGTAGGAGTTCAGCCAAGGCGACACGTCACTGACCAGTTGACCAGGCTGGAAAGACGAGGTTGCAGGTAGAACACCCAGCGTTATCGGATCGAGTTTGTTGTCACTTGACTCATCCCGATATTCAACACCCACCGCGTAGCCAAGCGGTCCATCTAAAACGCTATCAAGCACATCAAATGAACCCACTGCCGTCACGTTGACAACGAACTGTTCGATTTCAAGCTCGTCCGTGAGAGACGCTGTCACGAAATCTTGCGCTTCAGCACTGGCCGAATAGGTACCAAACGGGTTTAAGGGCGCACATTGACCGCTCCCTGGAGTGAACGAGTAGTAGGCGTTACTGGCGTAAGCGCCGTCAGCATATCCATTGGAACCTGCGAAGTAATCGATCTCATAAAATGCACTAGGATCGAGATCCGAACGACAAACAGCGTTTCCATTCGCATCGAGAACGGCATCAATCGACGCGTAAAGACGGTCAAGATAAATGGCCGACGTTTGAGATTTCTGATTAAAAATACCCTGATTGACAGAGAACTCGATCGAGTGCCCGTCCGCAGGCTGCCATTCCAATCCTGCAACAAAGCGCGTCGTCTCTCGCGTGTACTTTTCAGGGTTGTTTTCACTAAAGTCCAACGGATCTTGAGTCAGAAGAAGATAACCGACTTGGTCCATGACCGGCTGAAGTTCGGCCGGTAGGAACGCATTATCCGGCAAAATGGCTAACGTGTCGTAGAACGTATCCTGCTCCGTAAACGTCATCGTTTCGGCGCGTACGTACTTTGTTTCCAAGAAGCCGCTAAGCGTATCGCTGAACTCGTAGTTGACGTTAAAGTTCACTACTTGGCGGTCTGTCTTTGGGTACAGTGAGTCACGGTTGAAGCTGACACGCCCGCCGTCACCGCCCGTCCCCCAGAGGCCGTCAATGACGGTACCGTCTTGATTGACACGCACGGTTCCGTCTGACCCTGTAATCCAGCAGCCAGCAAGATAGCCTACTCGACCACCCTCTGATTCCTGACAGTCAGCAATGCCATTATTGTTGAGATCAATATACGTATCACCGCGCCCACCAAAGCCGGGGGCAACGGAGCCCTCTTGTGAGGTTAGCCAGAACCGAGGATCCTGAACCACCGCGCGCGCTGGCCCGTTGGGATCGGGGTTGGCCAAAACCTCATCAATGCCATTGTCGCGCGACCAGCTTCGATCGCCAATTGTAATGCCTTGGTCATTCTCAGAACTCAGCGTCAGAACAACATTACCGCGACCGTTATTGAAGTTTTTTCCCCAAGCGACATCGACTACCGACGTTTGCCCAGCACCCGCCTCAGGGCGACCGGCTGATACGTCAATCTGGAAACCTTCAAAATCGTCTTTTAGAATAAAGTTCACAACACCTGTTACAGCGTCCGCACCGTAAACCGCAGACGCGCCACCGGTCGTCACTTGAACGCTTTTTACCAGCGCTCGCGGAATCGTACCGACGTCAACGGCCTGACTGCCGCGGAAACCAGATACGTGTCGTCGCCCATTGACCAGCGTCAGTGATCGATCGCTACCCAAACCCCTGAGGTTGAGGCTGTTTGACCCGGTTGTTGAGTTCTCTGCGGTGAGCGATGACACGAGCGCGGGAATATCCGCCACAATATCAGCGATATTAATTTCACCGGAGTTACGAATATCTTCTTCCGTTACGGATTGGACGGGGACCGAAGAAATAGAGTTAGCATCAACCGGAATTCGCGATCCCGTGACGATGACCTCTTCTAACGCGTCCTGCGCTGAGACAGCGGGGGACGCTGTAGCAACTGCAACCGTCAACGCTGCCAGTGCGAAACCTGGCCCTCTCGACAATGACTTGATCATTTTAGCTTCCTTTAAAGTCTGGTCGCACCAACCCATCTTCTGAGCGCTTGTGCGTTTTCTTTATGTTGACTGACAAACGTGTCTGCAATACCACTTNCACCTTCGAGTATATCGATGTGCACAACGGTGACAAGCCAAAGGCAGACCAAACAAAAAAAACTACTATGTTTCAATAACTTGTAAGAAATAGGCGTTTTCAAAACCCTTAAAAAAGTTCCGTTTTGACACATTTCGCCTGTTTTATGCACTGAATCGGTGCTTCGAGCCCCCCTCAAGGGAGGTCAGCACCGCCTATTTTTGTTCACTCTCCGACAAGGTCTTTAAACACGTAAGCGCATCGGCAGCCTGATCGAACGGCGCGAAGATAGGGTCGTGATAGTAAGCGGCAGCGATATTGGCACTAATCGCCACCTCCGCCAGCGCCTTGGCAACGGCTGTTGTCAGTCGCACGGCATCAAGACTGGAATGAACCTTGAGGGTAATTCGTGCAAATGTGGTACTGCGCGTTGCAATGCCCCACGCATTTTCCTTGCGAAGTACTCGCGTTACACCTTCACTTTTCAATCGCCACTGGCTGAGTGTGTCGCACTAGACTGCGCTGAAAAGGCCACCACAGGCCCGAGTGGCGAAAAGTCAAAGCGCTGGTAGTCGTCAGCGAAGTGTCACTTACTCACAAGAGGAACCGAATGACGCACCGCTAGATGTATGGCATAAATCAAATACGTGCAGATGCAGAAACAACGAAACGAAACGAGGCGTTAGCGATACCCGCCGCGTAAAGAGAACAAAAACAGATCAAAAAAAGAGGCATGTAGATTGATGTCGACAGTCAAAAAGACACTACTTCTCGCAACACCCGTGGTCATCATCTGCGGCTGGTTTGCTTACGACTACCTCATGACGAATATCACGTTTATTCCTTCAAGTGATGAAGAGCGCGCAGCGATTCGTGCTGAAGTGGCGGCCCAAGACGAGACGGCCTTCTACAAACCATCACAAAGCCCTCTGATTGTTCAACCAGTAAACCCCGTTAACAACGTCTACTTTGGGGATCTGCACATTCACTCGAGTCTATCTGCCGACGCCTACCTCTTTGGTAGCCGACGTGATCTTGACGCGACCTACCGATTCGCCAAAGGTGAATCTGCCGCCATTGAAACGGGTGAGATCATCGAAATTACCCGCCCCTTAGACTTTGCAGCAGTCACGGATCACGCCGAGGGCTTTGGGCGAGTCATGGCGTGCCTGGAGCCGGCGACGCCCGAAATCGCAGAAGACTGTGAACNCATCAACAAACCCACACTTCTCTCATTTCTGGCGCTAAGAGCCAATGTTGAAGTCCGGCCATTGGTCGAAAATCTTAGTTACTTCGGCAATGACAAAGCCGTGGAACGGCAGTACCACCTCGATACTTGGGAAGCGATCAAGGCCGCCGCCGAGCGACACAACGAACCCGGTGTGTTTACTGCGTTTGCCGGCTATGAGTACTCCCCTGCCATGGTCGATCGCGGCAAGCATCACCGCAACGTCATCTTTCGCACCAGTGTCACACCTGACTATGCCGTCTCCGCCTACGACGCAGACTCCGAGATTGATCTCTGGAAACAATTGGATGCGACCTGCGGTGAGGGCTGCGAGTTTCTGACCATCCCGCACAACCCCAATAAAAGCTGGGGACTGGCCTTCGCAAGTGAAACCATCGACGGTATTCCCTACACCCGGGAGGATTGGCGCCTGCGAGAGACATTCGAGCCACTGGTTGAGATGTTCCAAATCAAGGGCAATTCAGAGTGTGCACTGGGCTTTGGTGCCACCGATGAGGAATGCGGTTTTGAGCAGTTCTTCCCTGTTTGTGACGAGGGACGGACGACACTGTGCATTCACCCCACCTCAATGGCGCGTGACGGCCTAAAGAAGGGACTAGTACTGCAGGAATCACTCGGATTTAACCCCATGAAGTTCGGTCTCATGGCATCGACCGATACGCACAACTCGAATCCAGGTGACAGTGAAGAGTGGGACTATCGCGGCGCCAACTCCTATATGGGCTCCCCTGCTAAAAACCGGCTTCAAGATGGCATACGAGAACCTAAGGTCGCCAACCCGGGCGGGCTCGCTGCCGTGTGGGCTCGGGAAAATACCCGTGATGCATTATTTGACGCCATGAGCCGTCGAGAGGTCTATGCAACCAGCGGCACGCGCTTATCGCTTCGTCTCTTCGCAGGCGCCGACTTACCCGAGGATCTTGTCAAGACCGGCGATATCAGCGCGGCCTATGCAAGCGGCGTTCCTATGGGTGGCACAATCGACGCTGACGCCGGTGTGCCGCGGCTGTTCGTTTGGGCGACTCAAGACCCTGACCACGCTCCGTTAGCGAAGATCCAAATTATCAAGGGCTGGCTTGAAGACGGTGAGGCGCATGAACGGGTTTTTGATATCGCCTGCGCGGAAGTGAAGGTCGGTGGTAGGTGCCCTAAGACGGCAGCACCCGTCGATCTAAGCGACTGCTCGTGGTCCGATACCTCGGGGCTGCCTGAGTTACGTGCCGATTGGGTAGACCCCGACTACAACCCGTCGCATAACGCATTTTATTACGCGCGCGTCTTGCAGATACCGACTTGCCGCTGGACGACCTACGATAGCCTTCGCCTCGGGAGGGCGCCCCCAGCCGATGTCCCCGCAATAATCACGGAAATGGCTTGGAGCTCACCGGTGTGGGTCACTACTGCGGATTAATCGGTTTGTCTTTGGCTGTATCGAGATCGAGCGTCGCTGGCTTTTTAAACACGAGTTTCTGGGGCTCCTCCTTATCGCCACCACTGGGCTCATCCGTCTCCCATCGCGCACACCGGTCGATAGGGACATCGCCTTGCGGGTTATTGACCGTGTGAACACCACTGTAGTCACCGGATCTCATCGCCGCACGCGGCGCTACCTCCTCACTCAGGCACTTGGGAAAATACGGCGCCGTGTCCAGGCCTAACTCTTTTTCAAGCGCAGCCATTTCACGCTCTTTAACAGTGGCACAGCCCGAGAAGACCAAGACACTTACCAACACTGTGATGCAGGCACGCACAGCAAAAGCCCTCCATTTGTCTTACCGTTANTTTAGTGCCGGCACCCTGTCTTTGAAAGTCCGTTAACCAGCGCGGGAGCAGGCGGTTTTATACCCTCAGGCAGTGTCTGATTTTAGTCTGTGTGTGCGTTTCCAGTGTCGCTCGACTTTAGTGATATTCTGGACGCAACTTCACTGATTTGAGTGTCTTTATCATGCCTGTAACGCTTAGCCTCCCTTTTCGTCCGATCTACTGTTTGAGCTCAATCTTAAGTCTCGCTGCACTTTTCAGTAGCGCCGTTTTGACCGCTGAGGACTTGCCTGTTTTTAGTCCTGAAGATGTATTCGAGATCGAATACGCCAGCGACCCTCGCGTCTCGCCAGATGGATCCCAGGTCGCTTATGTTCGCGTGTCCATGGACATCATGACCGATCGCGCTCAACGCGCAATCTGGGTAGTCGACACAGACGGTACAAACCACCGCCCACTGGTCAGCGGCCAGGGCAACTTCAGCTCGCCACGTTGGTCTCCCTCCGGCGACAGGCTCGCGTACCTGTCGAATACCGAGGGTAAAACGCAACTTTTCGTGGAGTGGCTCGACGCTGGTGAAACTGCGAAGGTGACCACCCTTCCCCAGCCACCACGCGGCATCGTTTGGTCACCAGATGGCGAGCAGATCGCCTTCACTCGCCTCGTGCCTACCGCACCACCGATACTGGCAACCATGCC
>JGI26260J51721_1000431_pt1 | contig 18569 bp, 17 predicted proteins | sample SaaInlV_120m_DNA_4_FD_51721 | JGI IMG/M metagenome (IMG submission 51721)
GGCGCGTTTATGAAAACGCCCGACCAGGCGCGGGTTCTCGNGCAATCGCTTGTGCGCACGGCGGGCCAGGCCGGATGCAATACGATCGCGTTGATCAGCGATATGAACCAACCTTTGGCACCGGCCTTGGGCAATGCGCTTGAATTGGTCGAGGTGATGCAGGTGCTGTGTGAGGGCAAAGCAGGGCGGTTGCGGGAGTTAACGCTGCAATTGGGGGGCGAGCTTTTATGCGCCAATCGGCTTTTTAAATCTTTTGAGGCGGCGCAGGAAGATTTGGCAAACCGGCTGGATAGCGGGCAGGCAGCGGAAAAATTCGGCCAGATGATAGCGCTGATGGGGGGACCTCGCGGTTTTGTTGAGAACTGGCAGCGGTTTTTGCCTGAAGCGCCGGTTATTCGCGAGATATACGCAGCGCGTGAGGGATATATAACCGCGTGGGATAGCGAAGCGTTGGGCCTAAGCGTGGTGCAGCTTGGCGGCGGGCGGCAAGTTGAAAGTGATATTATTGACCCTTCGGTTGGGCTGAGTGACGTTTTGCCAATTGGCAGCAAGGTCATCGCGGGCATGCCGGTGGCGCGGGTGCATGCAAACCGCGTTGGCCTGGCCGATAAAATCGGCGAAACTGTTCGCAATGCGTTGAGTATGGGCGAAATCGCTCTGCCGGCGGCGCCTCTGGTTTTGGAACGGGTAGGGTAAATGGGGCGGTGCTTTCTTGTTGTTTTAGATTCTGTTGGTATCGGCGGCGCGCCCGACGCAGATCAATTTTTCAATATTGACCTGCCGGATACGGGGTCCAATACGCTGCTGCATATTGCCCAAGCTTGCGATAAAGGGCAGGGAGATCGGGGCCGAAAAGGACCTTTGCAGCTTCCCAATTTAGATCGGCTGGGCCTTGGCGCAGCGGTAGAACTGGCCTGCGGTCAGCGCCCGCCCAATCTTTTGGCTGTGCCCGAAGGTGCTTGGGGCGCGGCCAGCGAAACCTCGTTTGGCAAAGATACGCCCTCTGGTCATTGGGAATTGGCTGGCTTGCCCGTGCCTTGGCAATGGCACAGCTTTCCAAGAGCCCAGCCTGCCTTTCCGGATGCACTGGTCGCCGAAGTCTGTGCAATAGCTGGTACCTCAGGTATTTTGGGTAATTGCCACGCATCGGGAACCGAAATTTTGCAAGATCTTGGCGCGGCCCATTGTGAAACTGGCCAGCCTATTTGTTACACATCTTCCGATAGCGTTTTTCAGATTGCGGCGCATGAACAGCATTTTGGCCTAGAGCGTCTCTATGATTTATGCGCAAAAATTGCGCCACGGTTGCACGCGATGCGGGTGGGGCGCGTGATCGCGCGCCCGTTTGCTGGCGAAATTGGGGCATTTGAGCGGACGGGAAATCGAAAAGATTATGCGATGACACCCCCGCAACCGGTCTTGAGCAATTGGCTACAAGACGCGGGTCATCCGGTCATTGGAATTGGTAAAATCAGCGATATTTTTTCGGGCCAAGGGTTAGATCACAGTCTGACAGGCTCTGATATGGTTTTGATGCAACATCTTAAGGATCAATTTGCACAAGCTGCAGATGGCAGCTTTGTCTTTGCAAATTTTGTTGAGTTTGACAGCCTCTACGGGCATCGACGGGATGTCGCGGGATATGCGCGCGCTTTAGAGTGGTTTGATCGCGCATTGGCATCGCTTTTGGCCGCTATGAAACCCGATGATTTGTTGATATTGACCGCGGATCATGGCAATGATCCCACGTGGCCGGGCACGGATCATACCCGCGAGCGGGTGCCCGTTCTTTGCGCGGGTATGGGCCCAAAGCCCCTTGGCNTACTTGGCTTCGAAGATGTTGCAGCAACAGTAGCCACGTATTTAAACGTAACCCCGAAAGGGCAGGGAAAGAGTTTTCTATGAGCGTTGCCGAATGTCAAAAAATTGAGTTGCATCTGCATCTAGAAGGCGCGGCTCCACCGCATTTCATCCGCCGCTTGGCCGATGAAAAAAATATCAACCTTCAAGGTGTGTTTGATCCAGCTGGAAATTATATTTTCCAAAATTTTGAACAATTCCTTCGGGTCTATGAAGCCGCCACCACGGTGTTGAAAAGCCCCGAGGATTTTTACCGCCTAACGGCCGAGGTCCTTTCACAAAGCGCCGCTCAAGGGGTGATTTATTCCGAGCTCTTTCTCTCNCCCTATTTTTGCGGTGGCAGTGATTTAGGGGCCTGGGCAGACTATTTGGCCGCGATCGAGCAAGCTGCCCTCGAAACGCAACGAAAAACTGGGATTAGGAGCCGCGGCATCGTCACCTGTATTCGCCATTTTGGTCCAGATTTAGCCAAAAAAGCCGCGTATTGCGCGGCCGAGACTGCAGGAGATTACATCGTTGGCTTCGGGATGGCTGGCGATGANCTGCAAGGAAAACANGGGGATTTTTCCTACAGTTTTGATATGGCGCGCGAAGCGCAGTTGCAACTCACCACGCATGCCGGAGAATGGGGTGGCCCAGAAAGCGTGCGGCAGGCTGTCAGGGATCTGAATGTTGCGCGCATCGGGCATGGGGTTCAAGTGATCGAAGATCCAGAGCTTGTTGCCGAAATTACAGCGCGCGAAATTGTTTTGGAAATCTGTCCGGGATCAAATGTGGCGCTGGGCGTGTTTCCGAGCCTTGCCAAGCATCCAATACAAAAATTACGTGACGCTGGCGTGTTGATCACGGTTTCTACCGATGATCCGCCTTTTTTTCATACTGATATGAAGCAGGAATACACAAACCTCGCCGAAACTTTTGGTTGGGGTGCAAAAGACTTTTTGGCCTTGAACATCACGGCTGCGCAGGCCGCCTTTTGCGATATTGAAACGAAACAGATACTCTTAAAAGCATTGGAGAGCGCATGAGTGATCATTTAACAATCGTTGACCATCCTTTGGTACAGCATAAACTGACCCTGATGCGGGACAAAACACGCTCGACAGCTGAGTTTCGTCAATTGTTGCGCGAGATCAGCCAGCTCTTGGCCTACGAAGTCACACGCAGCCTTGCCTTAGCCACGAAAACCATCGAAACGCCAATGCAAACCATGCAGGCACCAGTTTTGGAAGGTAAAAAACTGGCTTTGATTTCGATCCTAAGAGCTGGAAATGGCCTATTAGACGGGGTGCTTGAGCTGATCCCTTCGGCGCGCGTTGGTTTTGTTGGCCTTTATCGCGATGAAGAGACTTTGCAGCCCGTGCAATATTATTTCAAAGTCCCCGAAAGCTTAGAGGATCGGTTGGTGATCGCGGTAGATCCTATGCTTGCCACGGGCAATTCTTCGGTGGCTGCTATTGATTTGCTGAAACAAGCGGGGGCTAAAAATATTCGTTTTTTATGCCTGTTGGCGGCACCAGAGGGGGTGAAACGCATGGCCGAGGCGCATCCTGATGTGCCTATCGTTACGGCTTCACTCGACAGCCATTTAAACGAACAGGGTTATATCGTGCCCGGGCTTGGCGATGCTGGGGATCGCATGTTTGGCACCAAGTAGCTATGCGCGTTTGGGGGCGTTGGCCTAGCCGCCGCAAAGGCTTTGCAGGCGCACCCAATACGCATCCTGTAAGCTTGGCTTAAATTGCTCAGTTTGGCCGTGATCAATCAAGTCGGCGGTTTGCTCCCCCGTTAGGTCAACCGCATAAGCATAAGGGATAGGCGAGATGCCTTTGGCTGCAAATCGCGTTTTAAGATCTGTATAATCAATGCGATGCGGGTCTGTGAGCAGCAACGATTGGGCATAATTTGTCAGCGTTGCTTCGGGCAGTTTTCCAGTTGTGAGAAGGCGGAACACGTTCAGCGTTCCGACAAAGGATAAAAGGCTTTGCAAGCTGTCTTGTTGTTCTGAGCGCAGCTGTTCCGCCAGAATATAGCCTGCTAAAACATCGGGATCCTCATAATCTTCAACCAAGGTTCTACCGATCAGCATTAAAGAGCCGGGAAGGTGGCGGGTGGTGTCCAGCCCGCTTGGCAGCACCAAAAGTGCGTCGCTGCGCGCGAGCAAGCGCTGGCTTAACTGGCGCAGGGCAGGCTGTGCAAAATTTGAGGCGCAGGGCGGACCTGTGAACCCGCTCATATGATTGAGCAGCGATTGGCCGATTTCCACGCGTTTGACCTCGGGCATAACTTGCACCGCATATTGAATAACCGCTTTGGGCAGCCAGAAAACCACCAGCGCTGCGATCAATGTGAGAACGGTGAGGAACATGCCCAGCCGCAACCGCCCAGGCTTGGGGCGACGGCGATCGATGACGCGTCTTAAAGTTTCGATCGCCTCGACCATCGCCACCTCATCTTCGGGAAGCTCCAGACTTTCGGTCTTGTCGCCCTCGGGGTGATAGAGCGCGGGCACGAGACCGGGATTGACGCGGGTAATCGCGGCGAGTGACCAATGCGCAAGCGCTTTTTCTTGCGAATCTGTAATCACAAGCGTTGCGTCACCGATTGAAACGATCACATCGCGCCTTTGACCCTGGTCGCTTTCACGCCAGACCCCCACGGCTTCAAGCCGCGCATATTTTTGCAACGCCGTCATGTGCTCGGGCTATTCCGCCGCCTCGTTTTTTAGACCTCTAACATAAAGCTTGCTTTAAAGACAGCGCTTTAGCTGCCTTCAGAAGCTTGTTTGCGCAATTCAAATTTTTGAATTTTTCCAGTTGAGGTTTTTGGAAGCTCTTGAAAGATGATTGTTTTGGGGGTTTTGAAGCCCGCCAGCTTGCTGCGGGCAAACCGCACCAATTCTTCTTCGCTAATGTTGGCACCCTCCAAAAGCTCGATAAAGGCGCAGGGCACCTCGCCCCATTTTTCATCCGCTTTGGCAACCACCGCGCAAAGCGATACCGCCGGATGCCCCATTAAAACGCCCTCTACTTCCACAGAACTGATATTCTCACCGCCGGAAATGATGATGTCTTTGGCGCGATCTGCGATTTGCACATAGCTGTCAGCATGCTGCACAGCCAAATCACCCGAATGAAAATAGCCCCCCTGAAAGGCTTCTGCCGTTGCCTTTGGATTTTTCAAATAGCCCTTCATCACCGAATTGCCGCGGATCATGATTTCACCTTGAGTTTTGCCATCCATTGGCACCTGCGCCATCTGTTCATCCATAACGGTGATATGTTCCATCATCGGAAAGGCCACGCCTTGGCGGGCCTTGATGGCGGCGCGCATGTCTTCATNGGCATCGCCCCATCGGGTGTCATCCCAAACGCATTCTGTTACGTGTCCATAGGTTTCGGTTAATCCGTAAACTTGCGTGACGTTAAACCCAAGCTTTTCGATTTTTGACAGCGTTGCCGGGGCTGGTGGCGCGCCTGCCGTGAACACTTCAACCACATGTTCAAAGTCGCGCCGTTCGTTATCCTTGGCGTTGACAAGCATGTTCAATACGATAGGCGCCCCGCCAAAATAGCCGACGTTCTCATCTGCGATGGCATTATAAATCGCGCTGGCTGTGATGTCGCGGCAGCAAACCAGCGTGCCGCCTAAAAGTGGCATCATCCATGTATGGTTCCAGCCATTGCAGTGAAACAGCGGAACAATCGCCATAAACACTGGGCGCAGCGTCATCTGCCAGCTGACCACGGTGCCCATGGTCATCAGATAGGCGCCGCGGTGGTGACATACCACGCCTTTCGGGCGCCCCGTGGTTCCTGAGGTGTAATTCAGGGAGAGGCTTTCCCATTCATCCTCGGGCATGTGCCAGGAAAAATCTGGATCGCCAGTGGCCAGCAGATTCTCATAGGTTTGATGGCGCCCAGAAGCGGGAAAGCTGGCTTGATCATCGGGCACTTCGATAATCACGGGTGCCTCGCCGTCCATATCGGCGCAAGCGGCCTCGGCCAAGCTTAAAAACTGGCTATCGACCAAAACTATTTTCGCGCCGCCATGGGCAAAAATATAGCTGACTGTGCCCGTATCAAGCCGCGTATTGATGGTGTTTAACACGGCGCCGCAAGCGGGCACTCCAAAATGGGCTTCTGCCTGCGCGGGCAGGTTGGGAATTAATGTCGCCACAACATCCCCGGGGGACACGCCGCGTTGTTGCAACGCCGAGGCCAGCTGTGAGCAGCGCGCATAATATTCCGCGTAGGTTTTGCGATGGGTGCCGTAGCTCACCGCGGGCAGGTTTGCAAACACCACCGCAGCGCGCCGTAAATGCGACAAGGGGGTTAGCGCCACATAATTTGCTTGATTTTTATCCAAGCCGGTTTCGTCTGTCATCCACCCCATAATGCTCTCCTAAAGAATCCTGTGCCCGTGTCGGTTTCAAGCTAGATTAAGCGGTATAATGAGGCAAAGAAAACCCCAATGAGCGAAAACCTTCCTTCTAACGGCCGCGCCGCAGCGAGTTGCATGATTGCCGCGATGTTTGTTGTGGGATGCATTGATAATTTTATCGTTTTTATTGCGGAAACGGTCAGCATTTGGCAATTTCAAGCGTTGCGAGCCGCGATTGCTTTGCCTCTTATTTTGGGTCTCTCTGCCTTTGGGGCGGGCTCGATCTTGCCGAAACGCTTCTGGGCGGTGCTTTTGCGCAGTCTTTTTTTAACAATCTCAATGCTGTTTTATTTTGGCTCTTTGGCTTTTATGCCAATGGCGCAGGCCTTGGCTGGGCTTTTTACTTCGCCCATTTTTGTATTGCTGATCACCGCATTTGCGTTGGGGGAAAAGATCGGACCGATACGCGTGATTGCGGTTTCTTTGGGCTTTTTGGGTATTTTATTGGTGCTCAATAAGGGGTTGATCGATTTGAATATCATAAGCTTTCTACCCGTTTTTGGGGGCGTTTTTTACGCGTTGGCCGCCGTTGCAACCCGACAATTATGCGAGGGTGAATCGACGTTGTCTTTGTTAACGATGCTGTTGGTTTTGCAGTTTCTGTTCGGGTTGGTCGCGTTGATATATCTTGGCATCGCAGGGGGCGATGTCGCGCCAGGTGCCGATGGGTTTTTAACCCGCCCTTGGACGTGGTCGCTTGCCGCGGCTTTGCCGTGGATCATTATCCAAGCAGTGGGCTCTATTTTGGGGATAGGATTGATTTTCAGGGCCTATCAAATTGGCCAGGCGTCTTATGTGGCGGTGTTTGAATATTCCGCGTTTATTTTTGGGCCTTTTTTCGCTTGGCTGTTTATCGGGCAACAAATTCAATTGCTGCAGGTGGCTGGTATCGTTTGCATTGCAGCGGCAGGCGTTTTAATTGCCCGCCGCACTCTGTGATGCTGCAATGCCTTGCCTCAAAAGCTCGGATAGAGCATTTTTATCCCGCATAGCTTTGAGTTTGGCCATCGCAAGGCGTTAGGCGGCGCTTTGTGCTTTTTTAGCTTGCCCGTAAAAGCTTTGCCCTTTGCTGGCCATGCTGCGCAGCAAATCTGGGCAGGCAAAGCGGTCACCATAGGCGTGGTGCAATTGATCGCAGCGTTCGGCCGCATACGGGCTGCCCAATATATCAAGCCAGCTGAAAGGGCCGCCTGACCAAGGTGCAAATCCCCAGCCCAGAATAGCGCCCACATCGCCTTCGCGAATATCCATCAGCACGCCCGTTTCCAACGCGCGTACCGCTTCTAAGCTTTGAACAAAGATCAGCCTATGTTGCACGTCAATTAAATTGGGTTGCTGCGCGGCCAGTGGATATTGTGCGCCCAGCCCCTCCCAATAGNCAAGGCGTTTGCCCTGCGCGTCATAGCGGAAGAAGCCGGCCTTTGCCTTGCGGCCCAAGCGACCTTTAGATTCCATCCAGAAAAGCACGTTATCAACGGCCGAATCGGGATAGGTTTCGCCCATAGCGGCTTTCGTGGCACGGGCAATTTTAGCACCCAAATCAATCGAGGTTTCATCCACCAGCTGCAAGGGGCCAACCGGAAAGCCCAGCATGCGCGCGGCATTATCCACCATCGCCGGCGCGACACCTTCGGCCACCAAGCGAATGCCTTCATTGATATAGGGGATGATGCAGCGATTGGCGTAAAAAAACCGCGCATCGTTTACAACGATGGGCGTTTTGCGAATTTGCCGCACGTAATCTAAGGCTTTGGCAACCGCGCGATCGCCGGTTGCTTTGCCTTTGATAATTTCAACCAATGCCATGCGCTCAACGGGAGAAAAGAAGTGAATCCCGATAAATTGCTCGGGGCGTTCGCTGGCTTTGGCCAATTCGCTGATCGGCAAAGTTGAGGTATTTGAAGCAAAGATGCATTCTTTAGGAATAACCGCCTCAACCGCGCCTGTAATCTCTGCTTTGACCTTTGGATCTTCAAACACAGCCTCAATGATCAAATCAACATCGCTGAGCGCTTGGTAATCGGTTGTGGCTCTAATCTTATCAAGCACCGCCTGTTTTTTCTCAGCGGTGGCTTTGCCGCGTTTGATGCCCTTGTCCATATAGGCTTCGCTATAGGCTTTGCCTTTGTCAGCGGCCGCTTGTGTTTGATCGATCAACACCACCTCTAACCCGGCCTGCGCAGAAACCAGCGCAATCCCGGCCCCCATCATACCAGCGCCCAATACACCAACTTTTTTGACGGACTGATCTGCGATTTCTTTTGGCCGCACGGCGCCTTTTTCCAAAGCGCCTTTATTGAGGAAGAGGCTGCGGATCATGGCTTCGGAAGACGGGTTCATCAAAACCGAGGTGAACCAGCGCGCCTCAATTTTAAGCGCGGTTTCAAACGGCACTTGGGCGCCTTCATAGACCGCGCTGAGCAAGGCTTTGGCTGCGGGATAAGCGCCTTGGGTTTTCCCATGAACCATCGCTGAGGCGCCAATAAAGGTCATAAAACCAGATGGGTGATAGGGGGTGCCGCCCGGCATTTTATAGCCCTTTTGATCCCATGGTTTGATCAAATCAGCCTCTGTGGCGTTTAAAACCCAAGCCCGCGCATCGGCCATGGGGTCAGCGCTGACGCTGTCAATCAGCCCGGCGGCTTTGGCTTTGGCGGGGGGGAGGGTTTTGCCTTCCAGCAAAAAAGGCGCCGCGACCATCGCACCCAATTTGCGTACCAAGCGGATGGTGCCCCCGGCGCCGGGAAATAATCCAACAAGAATTTCGGGCAAACCAATTTTTGCTTTGGGGTTATCGGCGGCAAAAATGCGATGCGTGGCCAAAGGCAATTCAAAGCCGATGCCAAGCGCAGTGCCCGGCAAGACGGTTGCGATTGGCTTGCCGCCTTTATTGGTTTTTGCATCCATTCCCGCGCGCTCTATTTTACGAAAAATCTGATGAATGGATTGGATCCCGTTGAAGACGCCTTCTGCGGGATTTTCGCCAGACGCGTTTCTAAGGTCTGCAAGAACATTCAAATCCATGCCTGCGGCAAAATCCTTTTTGCCACTGGTTAAAATAATGCCCTTTACCGCCTCATCTGCAAGCGCCTGATCGATCAATGCATTCATTTGCTGCAAGGCCTCAAAGCTCATCACATTCATCGATTTGCCAATGCAATCCCATGTGAGTGTTGCAATGCCTTGCGCATCTTGTGTCATCTTGAAATCGGTCATTGTGAGCTCCGGTTGGCTTCTGGGGCGATCGCGTCGCCATTTTTTCGGGAAAAGGTGAAGTGGCCATCCTGTTGCTTCACCATCATATCAATATCTGCATAATAGGCGGTTTCGGTTTCGCTCTGCGTGCCAATCACCAAAAACGTCGCGGGCTTTGACGATCTATTCACCAGATGGTGGCCATTTTCGAGGCCCGCTGGAAAGGCCGCGCATTCGCCCGCGCCCAGCTCTACGGCGCCATCCTCTTCGATTAAGGTCAGCGTTCCTTCGGTCACCAACACGAACTCATCCTGCTGAACATGCCAATGGCGCAGCGATGATTTTGCCCCGGGGGCCAGACGCACCAAATTCGCGGCAAATTGCGTCAGCCCGGATGTGCGGCTGACGGGCTGTAATTCCAAACCGGCCACAGCATCTTGATACGGGGCGGGATACCACGCTTGCCCCGTTTCTACGGGCACGCAAGAGAGATCAATTTTCGGCATCAGACCCGCTCGATAATCGTGGCGGCGCCCATCCCCGAGCCGATGCATAATGTGGCAAGGCCGGTTTCTTTATCGCCGCGTTCAAGTTCATCCAGCAAAGTACCAAGGATCATCGCCCCTGTTGCCCCTAAAGGATGGCCCATCGCAATCGAGCCGCCATTCACATTCACTTTGTCATGATCCACGCCAAAGGCCTGTTCAAAGCGCAGAACCACGCTGGCAAAGGCTTCGTTGACTTCGAACAGATCGATATCGCCAATCACCATGCCACTTTCGCGCAGAATTTTTTCCGTAACGGGCACGGGTCCGGTTAACATGATCGTCGGGTCGGTGCCAATTTTCGCGGTAGAGCGAATTTTGGCGCGGGGTTTGAGCCCATATTTTTCACCAAATTCTTTATTGCCGATCAGCAAAGCGGCGGCACCGTCAACGATACCCGAGCTGTTTCCAGCATGGTGGATATGATGGATTTTTTCTAAATGAGGATATTTCATCATCGCGATTTTATCAAAGCCGGGCATCACTTCACCTTGATCTTTGAAGGATGGTTTCAAAGCGCCGAGCGATTGCATATCGGTGCCCGGGCGCATGAATTCATCATGCGCCAGAATGGTGATCCCGTTGATATCTTCGACAGGAATTATGGATTTGGAAAACCGGTTCTGATCCCAGGCGGTTTTGGCACGTTTTTGACTTTCAACGGCAAGCGCATCGCCCTGATCGCGCGAAAACCCGTATTCTGTCGCGATAATATCGGCGCCAATACCTTGGGGAACGAAATATTGATCGAAGGTGATGCTGGGATCCACGGCAATCGCGCCGCCATCGCTGGCCATTGGCACGCGGCTCATGCTTTCGACTCCGCCTGCAATATATCCCTCTCCCGCGCCGCCGCGCACTTGATTGGCCGCCAGATTCACTGCTTCTAACCCAGAGGCGCAAAAGCGGTTTATTGACAGGCCAGGGATGCTTTCATCTAGGTCAGAGGCCAGAACCGCTGAGCGCGCCAAACAGGCCCCTTGTTCGCCAACTTGAGTAACATTGCCCCAGATCACGTCTTCGACGGCATGGCCGCTTAAATTATTGCGCGATTGGATCGCGTTAAGCGTGAGGCTTGACAGGCGCAATGCGGTAACTTCATGCAGGCTGCCATCTTTGCGGCCTTTGCCGCGCGGGGTGCGTAGGGCATCATAGATATATACATCGGTCATTACAGGCTCTCCTTTAGGCGCGCTCAGCGGGGTTGCCGGGCATAAGATCATAGGGGGCTTTCCACCCGTCACAGGCAGAAATATTATCCAGCCAACGATCGATATTCGGCCAGTCTTCTCGTTGAAAGCCGAAGGGCTCGGGGTAGTATAAATACCCACAGCAGGTCATATCGGCATGGGTAATGGTTTCGCCCACCAGGAAGGGGCGCTCGCTTAAAGCCAGATCCAAAATTTTATAACTGGATTTTAACCGTGCGAGATTATACTCGATGACGGCTTGCGGGCGCTTGTCCTCAGCTAAAAAATTCATCATGAAACGTGTTGTGCCTGCCAGCGCCGATAATTTGTGATTATCCCAAAGAATCCAACGTAAAACCTCGCGGGTTTCTGCCGCGCTGCCACCCCCGTGTTTGCCCGTTTTTTCAGCCAGATAGTTTTGAATCACGCCAGATTGACTGAGCATAATTTCGCCATCGCGCAAAACCGGAGCTTCCCCTAAAGGATTGATATGCGTCCGATAGGCATTACTGCGCGTTTCACCTTTGAAAAAATCAACAAAAACTGGCGACCAAACGCATCCTGCCAGTTGCAATGCGAGCGCAGCTTTGTAGCTGTGGCCGCTTTCGCCGAAGCAGTATAATTCCATGACATTTGCCTTTCCAATTTATGCGCGCAGTTTTGAGTATTTATGCAAAAAGAACATGCTTTTTAACCGCGATTTTACGTTTCAATTTTAGCCTGTGGCAGCGCCGCAGGCAGGAGGGCCGATGGGCGCCGAAGAAAAACCGAGCCCAGCCGTATTTTATTTGAACGGAGGGGCACGCATAGTCTGCCTTTCTTGATTTAAAGAGAGCGTGAAATCAACTCTTTCATAATTTCATTGGTGCCCCCGTAAATACGCTGTACGCGCGCATCCGTCCACATTTCGGCGATTGCGTATTCTTGCATAAACCCATAGCCGCCATGCAGTTGCAAACAATCATCCAAGACCTCGCCTTGGGTGTCGGTGAGCCAATATTTGCACATCGCGGCTTTTTCGACGGTTAATTCTCCGCGCAGATGTTCGGTGATGCAGGCGTCTAAAAAAGCCCGCGCCACGGTGGTTTTTGTTTTGCATTCCGCCAGTTTGAATTTTGTGTTTTGAAATGTTAAAATCGATGCGCCAAAGGCTTGGCGTTCTTTGCAATAATCGATCGTACGGGCAACCGCGCCCTCCATCGCGCCCACCGCGCCGCATCCTATAATCAAGCGTTCTTGGGGCAGTTGCTTCATCATCTGATAAAAGCCTTGGCCTTCCTCGCCGCCCAAAATATTTTCGGGTGGGATGGGTATATTGTCAAAAAACAGTTCTGAAGTATCTGCGGATTTCATCCCAATTTTTTCCAGTTTGCGACCCCGGGTGAAGCCATCTGCGCCATCGGTTTCTAAAATCACCAAAGACATCCCTTTGGCTTTTTCATCCGGATTGGTTTTTGCTGCCACCAAAATGAGATTGGCGTGTTGGCCATTGGTGATAAAGGTTTTCTGGCCGCTGAGGCGGTACATATTGCCATCGCGCGTGGCCTTGGTTTTAATCGATTGCAAATCGGAACCGGCAGCGGGTTCCGTCATTGCCAGCGCCCCGACCATTTCACCAGAGAGCATTTTGGGCAGCAAACGGGTTTTTTGTTCCTCGGTGCCATAGGCCAAAATATAATGCGCAACGATGCCCGAATGAATGCCGTGACCCCAGCTGGCTAAATTGGCGCGGCTGCCCGCGAGCAAAATCGTTGCTTCATGGCCAAAATCACCCCCGGGCCCACCATATGCTTCGGGGATCGACGGGCACAGCAGACCCAGCTCACCGGCTTGTTGCCAAGTGCTACGGTCCATTTCTCCTTGTTTGCGCCAACGCTCGAAATGCGGACTCCATTCATCTTGAATGAATTTTTCCGTCATTTCAGACAGCATCACATGTTCATCAGACATCCAGTTTGATTGGACTATTCCCATTTTTTCACTTTCTTTGTTCGATCAAAACTGATCGGCGGTTAAAGCCATTACCGGATCAGCTCCACTTTTGATGCGTGCCAGATGCAACGCGGTGGCGGGCAGCTCGCGCTGCATATAATAGCGCCCTGTTTTGATTTTTGTCTCATTAAACGCCGCGTCACCCGTGCCTTGCGCTGAATTTCGAAAAGCTTGCTGGGCCATGCGTGCCCAAACATAGCCAAGGCAGACATGCCCAAATAAATGCATGAAATCATAAGATCCGGCCAAAGCTGTATTGGGCGATTTCAACCCATTTTGCATAAAATACAATGCAGCTTCTTGAAGCTGTTTGCTGGCTGTTTTCAAGGGCTCAAGGAAATCTGCTTTAAACTCTGGGCTTTCGCTGGCGCTTTTTGCGCAGAAGGTTTTGATCAACTCAAAAAAGGCCAGCGCATGTTTGCCACCGTCTTGGCCGAGTTTTCGACCAACCAGATCCAACGCTTGAACGCCATTTGCCCCCTCGTAAATCATCGCAATTCTGGCATCGCGAGCAAATTGTGACATACCCCATTCTTCGATATACCCATGCCCGCCAAAAATCTGCTGGGCTTGTACGCAAAATTCAAAGCCGCGATCGGTTAGGAAGCCTTTTATAACTGGGGTTAACAAGCTGACCAAACCATGCGCGGGTTCATCCCCTGCAAGATTGCTTTGATCAATTAACATTGCCCCCCAATAGGCAAAGGCGCGGGCGCCTTCCACAAAGCTTTTTTGTTGCATTAAGTTGCGCCGAATATCCGGGTGTACGATCAGGGGATCTGCCGCGTCATCTGGATTTTCCGGTCCGGTCGCCGCGCGCCCTTGCAGGCGGTCTTTGGCATAAGCGAGGGCATTTTGATAGGCGGCTTCTGCTTGGGCGTAGCCTTGCACCCCAACCCCTAAACGCGCTTCATTCATCATCGTGAACATCGCGCGCATGCCCTTATGGGCTTGCCCCAGCAAAAACCCCGTGGCCCCATCAAAGTTCATCACGCAGGTTGCATTGGCATGAATGCCCATTTTTTCTTCGATTTTGCCTACAGAGACCTTGTTTCTGGGCCCTAACGCACCCTCTTTTTGAACCAAAAATTTTGGCACAATAAACAAAGAGATCCCCTTCACCCCAGCAGGTCCCCCTGGAATTTTGGCCAAAACCAAATGAATGATATTTTCGGCCAGATCATGATCGCCGGCCGAAATAAAGATTTTTTGCCCCGTGATGGCGTAGCTGCCATCTTGATTGGGTTCTGCTTTGGTGCGCATCAGCCCCAGATCGGTGCCACAATGCGGTTCGGTCAGGTTCATCGTGCCCGTCCACTTGCAGCTGACCATTTGGGGCAGATAAGTTGCTTTTTGCTCTGCGCTGCCATGGGTATGGATCGCTGAATAGGCACCATGGGTGAGGCCGGGATACATTCCAAAGGCCATATTTGCTGAGGCGAAAATCTCCGCGATTGCTGTCGCCACGATATAAGGCAGACCTTGCCCGCCAAATTCTGGATTGCAATCCAGCCCCGTCCAGCCGCCTTCTTTCACTTTATCGAAGGCGTCTTTAAAGCCTTTTGGCGTACGAACAACGCCGTTTTCTAAATGGCAGCCTTCGCGGTCACCAGAGGCATTGAGAGGCGCAAGTACCTCTGATGCCAGTTTGCCACCCTCTTCTAGAATGGCTTGCAACAGCTCGGGTTCGAGCGCGTCATAACCCGGAATATTTTGCTGCTGCAATTTCAGAACGTCGTTTAATAAAAAGCTTATGTCTTGAATGGGCGCGTTATAAACTGGCATGAAAACACCTTTTACTGATCAAAATGGCGGATGGCTGGCTTTAAAGGGGCGCGCGTGGACAAAAGATTCTTCCCCCAAGCGAGCTGGCTGCGAAGATCATCAATGATTTCTTCTAATTCTTGTTTTTTCGCTTCAAGCGCCTTGAGTTGGCGCTCTGCGCGCTCATGGGCTTGTTTGATTTGGATCTGCGGATCTTGATCCGATTTATACAGATCAAGCAATTGGCGGATTTCTTCCAATGAGAAGCCAAAGCGCTTGCCTTTTAAAATCAGTTTTAGCCTTGCGCGGTCTCTTTTGGTGAACAGGCGTTTTTGGCCTTGGCGAATTGGAAAAAGCAGCTTTTTCGTTTCATAGAAGCGAAGCGTTCTTGCGCTAACCCCAAATGTTTCACACATTCTGCCAATTGTCATGTGGGTTTCGTCCATAAATGCGGCCTGTCCGTAACGCGAAGTTTATACGATACATACAGCGTAGCAGAAACTTGACGTTAACGTAATGTAGACGTCACGTCATTTATTTGGAAAACTTGTTCATCTCTTGCAGGGTTTGCTGGCGCAATCCTTTCAAGTCTTCAATGGTTTGCTTAAGCTGCTGCTCTTGGTCTTGCAGCTCAAGCAATTTGCTATCTGCCATATCGACAAACACTTTTAACTGGGTTTGTGTGCCGGCTTGTTCATAAATTTCAAGCCATTGGCGGGCTTCCTCAAGTTGGAAGCCAAACTTACGGGCCCGCATGATAAGCGTCATCCGCGCCAATTCTCGCGCTCCATAAAAACGAGATCGCCCCTCGCGTTCTGGCTGCAGAAGCTCGATATACTCGTAATAGCGCAGGGTTCTTGGCGTCACCTCAAACTTGGCGCACATCTCTTTAAAGGATAACCTTTGTTCGGCCATCTTCCCCCTCCTGTTATCCATCAGATAGAGCGTCCCTTTGCGCAGAACAACCATTGCCCTTGCGATTTTTTCACGTTCTAAGTCATATTTAAAGCAAGAAGATAAAAAACCTATGCGGAGTAAGCTTTGGTGATGAATAAAATGGCACAGGCCCAACGTTTCATGGAGGCAATTCCGCATGCAAAAGCTTTGGGGATGAGGTTTGAAAGCATCGGCGAAGGTGAGGCCGAGATGCGCATGGATTATAATGAAAATTTCATTGGTGATCCACAGACGCGGGTGATCCATGGTGGGGCCGTTTTTGCCTTGCTTGACAGTTGTTGCGGGGCGGCGGTGTTAAGCCATCCTGATCAACGCGGTCTTACAGCGACCATCGATTTGCGGGTAGATTACATGCGCCCAGCAATGCCACATCAAACAATCAGAGCGATTGCCACCTGTTACAACGTGACCCGCAGCGTGGCGTTTGTGCGCGCTGTNGCGCTTGATGAAAATGCGGAAAAGCCGGTTGCCATGGCCTCTGGGGCCTTCGTGAACGGAGCATGAAAGTGATGAGCCCGAAACCAGAGCCTGTTCAAGTGATCAAAAAGCGCCGTGATGAGGCTTTGGCCTCATTGGTCGCCTCGGTGCCCTATATTCAGTTCATGGGGGTTCATTTTGATCGCCGCGGGGATGAGCTTACGGCTGTGATGCCGTTTCAGGAGATGATGATCGGCAATCCCGCCTTGCCCGCGCTTCACGGTGGTGCAACAGCGGCGTTTTTGGAAATTGCAGCAATTATTGAATTAAGCTGGGCGGCGGTGTGGCAGGATATAGAAACGGCCCCCGATCGCGATGTCGCAAATCTAGAAACAGCCGCCATCGCCCTGCCTAAAACAATTGATTTTTCGGTTGATTACTTGCGCTCTGGCCTGCCGCGCGATGCCTATGCGCGCGCGCGGGTCAATCGGTCGGGGCGGCGCTATGCCTCGGTTTTTGTCGAGGCTTGGCAAGATAACCGATCGCGCATTTTTGCGCAGGCAACAGGGCATTTTCTGATGCCGGACTCGCCTTTGCAGGATCCTTCAGGCGCCCCAAAATAATGATTATTTCGCATGCCCGTGTTCTGAAAATTGCCTTTCCGATTTTACTGGCAAATATAACGGTTCCCTTGCTTGGCGTGGTTGACACGGCGGTTGTTGGGCAAATTGCATCGCCGATACCGCTTGCTGCCGTAGGTATGGGCAGTTTGATCATTACCACGATTTTTTGGGTTTTTGGATTTTTGCGCATGGGCACAACGGGGCTTGCAGCGCAGGCGCTGGGCGCTGAACAGCTTGACGAGGTGGGCGCGATTTTAAGCCGCGTTGTAATGATCGGATTCGTGGCCGGTTTGGCGCTTATCTTATTGCAGGGCCCGTTATTTTATGGCGCGCTTTTGGTATCGCCGGCCTCGCATGCTGTGGAAAGTGATGCTTCTGCCTATATGCAGATCCGAATTCTCAGCGCGCCCGCGGCGATTGCAATTTTTGGTATTACGGGATGGTTGATCGCGCAGGAGCGAACCCGGCATGTGTTAGCGTTGCAAATCTGGATGAATGGCGTGAATATCGTATTGGACCTTTGGTTCGTACTCGGTTTGAACTGGGCCGTTATTGGCGTTGCATGGGCGAGCTTCCTTGCCGAGCTCAGCGGGTTTATATTGGCGCTTTGGATGTGTCGGGCGCTTTGGGCCACCCCATATTGGAAAGAGTGGGCCCGCGTTTTTGATAAAGCGCTGCTCTGGAAGATGTTCTCTGTCAACCGAGATATTTTACTGCGCACGCTGATGTTGCAGGGTATTTTTGTATCGTTTCTGATGGTTGCCGCGCGCTTTGATGATGTGGCGTTGGCGGCGACACAAGTTTTGAAACAGTTATTGTTGATAAGTTTCTTTGCGCTGGATGGGTTTGCCTTTGCTGCTGAAACCTTGGTGGGGCAGGCCTTTGGGGCGCGCAATCGCAGCGCGTTTCGGCGAAGCGCTTTAATCACCAGCTATTGGGCTTTCGGGGTGGCTGCATTATTATGCGCTCTTGTTATTTTGTTTGGGCCTTGGGCAATCGCCGTGATGACGAAATCCAGCGATGTGCAAACTACCGCGCTGCACTATCTGCCCTTTTTATATTTGGCCCCGTTTTTGGGAATGCCGGCCTTTATGCTGGATGGGATATTCGTTGGGGCGACAGCCAGCCGTGATATGCGAAATATGATGGCGGTCAGTTTATCTNTTTATGCGCTTGCCGTGGTGCTTTTGGTCCCGGCTTTTGGCCTTTCCGGGCTTTGGGGGGCCTTGCTGATTTCCTTTGTGATCCGCGCTTTTAGCTTGGCATGGCGCTATCCTGCATTGGAGGCGCGGTGTGCTTAGCCGGGTTTACAGCCAGCGCCCACGTCCGGTGCCCACCGCTTGGTCGATCGAGGAAAAGCCATTCTTTTCAAGCAACGCATCCAAACCTTCGTTCAAATTTGGCACCAAGCTAAGCCCTTGATAGGCCAGCGCCGTGTATAATTGGACCGCGCTGGCACCAGCCAGAATTTTTTCATAGGCGTGTAGCGCATCGCTTACCCCACCAACGCCGATCAGCGGTATTTTTTCACCGAGTAAATTGGAAAGTTGTGCAAGAATACGCGTTGATTTTTCGAATAGCGG
>JGI26260J51721_1000432_pt1 | contig 18544 bp, 16 predicted proteins | sample SaaInlV_120m_DNA_4_FD_51721 | JGI IMG/M metagenome (IMG submission 51721)
TCTAATGTAGTAAGCATTGCACCTGCAATTCCCACTACAACAGACCCTAATACGAATACCTGTAAATGCCTCTTAGTAACATTCTTACCCATAGCATTTGCGGATACTTCGTTGTCACGAATTGCACGCATCATTCTACCCCATGGGGATTTTAATGCAGTTTCTGATAGCCATAATACAATCAAAAGCATTACTATAAATAATCCAGCGTAGCAGATTTTAACGAAAATACTTGAAAAACCAACTGGATCAGTACCAAACCAATTGCTCATATCAAGAAACCATTCAGTTGTCTGAAGGTTGACTTCATATGGCACAGGCCTTGGCATCCCAATTACATTTTTTACACCTCTAGTCATCCAATCTTCATGTTTTAGGACAGCTATAATAATTTCAGATATACCAAGAGTTGCAATAGCAAGATAATCAGATCTCAAGCCTAAAGTAATTTTACCGATCACCCATGCTGCAATACCTGCAAATAGGCCACCAATTGGCCAAGATATAACAATAGGTAACCCTAATCCGCCTAAATAACCAGATTTTGCAGGATTTATACTTTCAATTGCATGAGTTGCAGGTCCAAAGATATACCTGGATAAAAAGAAACCAATAATACAAATAGCTACTATAGAAATTGTTCTATATTTACCTATTTTCATTTTTTTATATGTAAAGACAGCTAAAGCTATTGAGATAACAGCTAGTAATAACCCACCAAGCGCTCCCCATCCACCCTTGTCCCAGGCCCCCTCAATAGGCGGCATTGCGACCAATACTGCAGCAAGGCCACCTAATGCTGCGAAACCCATAATTCCAACATTGAATAAGCCAGCATATCCCCATTGAATGTTTACTCCTAGAGCCATTATTGCACTTATTAGGCACAGGTTTAGTATTGATAATGAAACATTCCAGCTTTGGAAAAGTCCCACTCCTAATAATAGCAATGCCATGATTGTGAAATATAGAATGTTTCGATTAAGCGTCATTAAACTGACTTTCCTGCAAAAATTCCGGTTGGTTTAAAAAGTAATACCAAAACTAGTATTATAAAACTTACAGCAAATTTATAATCCGTTGCTAATAACTGCACTAGACCATCTGGCTTCCAATCGCCTGGCACAATATAAGCAACAAACTTTTTGTATGGATAAGTAATCATAATCTCTGAAAACGCTATAACAAATCCACCTGCTATAGCCCCTAAAGGATTACCTAACCCACCAACAATTGCAGATGCAAATATTGGAAGCAATAGCATAAAATAAGTGAAAGGCTTAAAGGATTTGTCTAAACCATATAAGGTTCCTGCAATTGTAGCTAATATAGCAACCAATATCCAAGTAACTGAGACTACTTTATCTGGGCTTATACCAGATAATAATGCCAAATCTTCATTATCTGAAAAAGCTCTCATTGATTTACCTGTACGAGTTTTATTTAAGAACCAAAACAATGCCATGACAACAATTACAGCAGTAATAACGGTCAATCCTTGAGAAACTTTTATAGAAACACCTTCTGCTGTGCCTAAATATTGTTTCATAGCTTTAGCTTTTATTATAAATCTTTCACCATCGGCAAATCTCTGATCATTTGGCCCAATTATAAAACGTACTATACCATTCAGAACAAACATAATTCCAACTGAGGCAATAAGATATGTTACTGGAACAGCCTTTTTTTCTCTGTAAAATTTATATACGAATTTATCTGATCCAAGGAGAAATATAGCAGTAGCTATTATACCAAAGGGTAGTGCAAGAATTGCTGTTGGGAGTGGACCTAGATTAATTCCATATGATTGGAACAGCCAAGTAAATAATATAACGACCATTGTACCAAATGCCATTATATCACCATGTGCAAAGTTAGAAAAACGTAATATGCCATAAACCAAAGTAACGCCTACTGCGCCTAAGGCTAATTGAGATCCGTAGGCAATTGCTGGCACAAATACAAAATTAGACATTAGAAAGAACGCGTTGAGTAGATCTTCCATTAAAATTCTCCGCCTTTGATTATATTTAAAGTTAAATACATACCTTTAAATTGATCATTTTTTATAAAATAAGCTATAAACACATTATCCTCCAAGAAAGCTTTTTCTAACTTCAGGATTGTTAAGTAAAACCTGGCCAGTATCAGTGAATTTATTTCTGCCTTGTACCATTACGTAACCTTTATCCGCAATATTTAAGGCTTGTCGTGCATTTTGTTCTACCATTAAAATTGTGATACCTGTCCTGGCAACCTCTATAATATTATCAAATAATTCATCCATGACTATCGGTGAAACTCCTGCAGTAGGTTCATCGAGCATTCAATACTTTTGGTTGTGTCATTAACGCGCGCCCAACTGCCACTTGTTGTCTTTGACCCCCAGACAATTCACCAGCATTTTGACTTCTTTTATCCTTAAGAATTGGAAATAAATCAAAAACTTCATCCATAGTTTTACTTATATCGTCACGTCTTAAAAAGGCTCCCATTTCTAAATTTTCTTCAACACTCATAGTTGGAAAAACGTTTGATGTTTGAGGAACAAATGCCATACCTTTTGCCACACGAGCTTGTGGAGATAAACTTGTAATATTTTCACCATCTAAAAGAATAGAGCCTGTGTGTATATTAAGCATACCAAAGATTGCTTTCATAGCCGTTGATTTACCTGCCCCATTGGGTCCAACTATGACTGCTATTTCACCTTTTTCGGCAATTATATTACATCCATGTAAAATATCTGCAGCGCCGTATCCACCGGTCATATTGTCTCCAACTAAATAGCTCATGATGCAGCCTTATTTTTTAATCCAGTTCCAAGGTAAGCTTCGATGACTTGTTCATTAGATTTAATTTCATCTATAGTTCCTTTTGCAAGAACTCCACCTTCAGCCATTACGATAACAGGATCACAAAGTCGTCCAATAAACTCCATGTCATGCTCAATAACACAAAAAGTGTACCCTCGCTCTTTGTTAAGTCGTATTATTGCATCGCCAATTGTGTTTAATAATGTGCGGTTCACACCAGCTCCAACTTCATCAAGAAAAACAATTTTAGCATCAACCATCATAGTTCTGCCAAGTTCTAGTAACTTTTTTTGACCTCCAGACAAATTACCAGCTAATTCATCAGCAACATGTGAAATTTCTAAAAACTCTATAACCTCATCTGCCTTTTTTCGTAACAAAACTTCTTCTGCACGAATTTTTGATGGTTTGAGCCAAACGTCTAGAAGTTTCTCTCCTGATTGTTCACCTGGAACCATCATAAGATTTTCACGAACAGTCATAGTGCTAAATTCATGAGCAATTTGGAAAGTACGTAACAACCCTTTATGAAATAATTGGTGGGGTTCAAGGCCAGTTATATCTTTACCGTCTAGATATACTGTACCTTTTGAAGGCTTATAAACTCCTGCGATAACATTAAATAATGTTGTTTTGCCCGCACCATTAGGACCTACTAAACCTGTGATAGATCCTTCTTCAATAGTTAAAGAAGCATCATTTACAGCGGTAAAACCACCGAATTTCTTTGTAAGATTTTTTACTGTTATCATATTGCTGTTCCAGAAATAAAAGAGGCCCCATAAATGGGGCCAATTTTAAGTTTTATTAATTTAATTATCTATAACGATCAACAGAAATTTTAGCGTCTTTGATTGTTATTTCACGATAATTACCAGCACTTTCACCAGCACCGATTAATTCAACGTTAGATGCGCCAACATAATCAATTTCACCACCAGAAGCTAATATTTCCATACCTTTTGCTAATTCACCAGGAAGTATTTGTTCACCAGGTGCGTTAGCGACATCAAATACTTTACCTTTGTAGTCTGCTGGATTTTTCGAACCTGCTGCCTGCATAGCTAATAGGATAAGTGCTGCAGCATCATAACTTTCAGCTGCGAACGGAGAAGTAGCATCAAACGAGTCTCCTGCAATTGAAACTAATGTAGCTGCGCCTTCACTGTCAGTGCCAGGAGCTTGACCAAAAGATCCATCTAAGTCTGTACCAATTGCTTCTGGTAGTGAGTCACCAACCATACCATCTGGAAGAACGAATGTATCGAAAGCACCTGTATCTAGTGATGCTTGAATAATTCCCTTACCACCTTGATCCAAATAACCAGCAACAACTAATATTTCACCACCCGCAGCAGCTAAAGCACCAACCTCAGCTGAATAATCTGCTTTTCCATCTTCGTGTGATGCATTTATAGTAACTTCACCACCAGCAGCTTCAAAAGCAGCAGCAAATGCGTCAGCTAAACCTTTACCATAGTCATTATTAGTATAAGTAAGTGCAACAGAGTTATACCCCCGTTCCATAATGATATCGCTCATAACAACTCCCTGGCGAGCATCAGAAGGCGCCGTACGGAAGAATAAACCATTGTCTTCAATTGTTGAAAGAGCTGGTGATGTCGCTGAAGGTGATATCATTACCATTCCATTTGGCATAGCAACATTTGTCAAAGTTGCTGTAGTTACACCAGAACAATCGCCACCAACAATACCTGAAACTTTATCTGAAGTGATCAAACGTTCTGCTGCTGCAGTCGCAGCACCAGCATCCACGCAAGTAGTATCAGCACGAATTGCAGTTACTGTTGAACCATTCATGAATGAACCAGATGCAGATACTTCAGCTATAGCTGCTTCAGCACCAGGCCCCATTTGTGCCACTAAACTTTCAATTGGCCCTGTAAAGCCAAGGAATACTCCAATTTTAACATCGTCTGCAGAAACTGCAGTTGCCATAGCTGCAGAAGCTACAGTCGCTAAAAGTAATTTTTTCATTTCTTTCTCCCAAAAAGATTTTTTGAATGTTTTGTGTATTAATAAAATACACAACTATAATTCTAAGTATTCTAATGTTGAACAGATTATGCTGAGTGTCTAGTAGAAATTTTAAAAACGACTAAAAATTATATTTAGTTTCGAGAAAATAAAGTAAATTTTAACATTATATTTTAAATTTAATGGATTTTCAGATAATTTTGTATTTAAAATAAAAAATAATAATACAAATAAACAATTAATAGAATCGAGAATTATTTCATTAAATAATAGTATATGCAGAATGACTAATTTGTAATTTCGAGTAATTTAATACGTTGTATTTTTCCAGAAGGCCCTTTTGGCAACTCATCAAGAAAATATATACGGTCTGGAGCTTTAAATTTACCCAGTTTTGAACGACAAAGCTCAATGAATTCATCCTCAGAGGCGATACTATTAATGGACAGCCTTATTGCTGCTTCAATTCTTTGGCCATAAATATCGCAAGGAATAGCAAACGCAGCTGCTTCAATTACATCTTTGTGTGCATATAATGCATCATCTATTTCTCTAGGAGATATATTCTCCCCTCCCTTGATAATTAATTCCTTTAATCTGCCAGAGACAAAAACATATCCATCATCATCCATATATCCTAGATCACCCGTAAGTAGCCATCCACCATTTATAAATGTTGATTGCGTAGCTTCAATATTATCAAGATACTCAAGCATTATGTTGGGTCCCTTTACAGCTATTTCTCCAATGATATTTACCAATTGATCCGTGCCATCATCTTTTAAAATTTTAACATCATTTCCAAATGCTATACCAGGTGATCCAATTTTACGTTGTTTTGGTGGTAAAGGATTTGATAAAATTTGAGCAGCTGTTTCTGTTAATCCCATAGTTTCTATTATAGGTACTCCAAATCTATTTTCAAAATTTGACTGTGTATCAATAGCCAAAGGAGCAGATGCTGATCTACCAAAACGTAGGTTCTTACAAACAATTTTGCTAGGATCATTTTTCCCATGTAAAAGGTGTGATATGATTGTTGGAACCACTGAAAACCATGTAATTGTATATTTTTCACAGTCTTGCCAAAACTTTGAACTTGAAAACTTTGGACAAATAACACTTGATCCACCAGATATCAAAGGAGCCATCACAGTCACACAAAGCCCATTTATATGATAAAGTGGAAGAACGCACAGCGCCCTATCATTTGGGTCCAATTCATGAGCAACCGAAGTTGTCCAGCCACCTGCTAATAGACTGGAATGTGTATGAATAACACCTTTTGGTACGCCAGTAGTTCCTGAAGTATACATTAATAATGCATGATCATCTGGCGTTAAGTCGTGAAATTGAATATTATTTTTAATATTTTCAAATGTGTTATTTTTGACATTTATAGTTGTTGGGTTTGCATTCGTTTCTTCAAGAGCATTTGATAGTATTTCAGATTGTTCATCATCATATAATATATAATTACATTTACTATGTGAAATTGCATGTCCAAGTGCCGCTGGACCAGCCGCAAGATTAAGTGGGGTCACCCTAAATCCACCATAAATAATTGCATAAAAGATTTGTAGCGCATTGCTTCCATTTGACATGCAGATCGCAACACTTTCGCCTTTCTTTATATCTAACTGAATAAGAAATTTTGAAATAGAAATAACTTTTTTTAATAAACCTGACCATGTAAGATCAGAGCTATTATCTGAGAATTGATAGCATATCCTATCAGGTGATTTTTCAGCATGGTAGTTCAACCAGTCACGTATAGTACCATCTGGTTTAGATTTNGGTGAGTAAATCATTTTCCAGCATTACTCCAGTATTTATCAAAGATATCAGAGAGTAAGGGTTCATTATGTGGTATTTCATTTACTATTTTTGTTACATTTAAAAAGTGTTTCCAGTGCAAATTGTCGTCAATAGAGTTCCCACCCCAACTGCCACATCCCATTGATAATGAAAAAGGCATACCATTATTAAAAGAACCGCCAGTAGCAAAGCAATGTGCTTGATTAACGATTACTCTACAAGTTGGNAATCTCATTGCTAATTCATTTGCTCTAAGTTGCACTTTTGTATGAATGCCAATTGAGTGCCCTGCTCCATAATGTTTTAACATTTTTTCAGCTTTAATAATGGAGTCTGAAAAATCTTTTGCTCTGTAAATAGAAATTACACGGGATAGCTTCTCACCAGAGAGTGGGTAGCCTTCACCAATTCCATCTGTTTCAATTCCAATAATTTTTGTATCTTCAGGGACATTGCTTTCTAAACCTAAAGCAACAATTAATTTTTTTGCATCNTGAGCTACAGCATCTCTATTTAATTGACCTTTTTTCCACAATCGNTCTGTTATTTTTTTTTGTAAGGATTTTTCTAGAGTTACACATCCTACTAAAGACAACTCTTTAATAAACGCATCATAAATTTCATCGATGATAATAAGTGAGTTTTCAGATGAGCATGATGTAGCGTTNTCGAATGTTTTTGAGGCGGCTATTTTTACGGCTGCATCTTTTAAATTCGATGTTTCATCAATAATAACAGTTACATTTCCAGCACCAACACCAATTGCAGGAGTTCCAGACGTATAAGCTCTGCGAACATTGTTTTGAGATCCTGTAACTATAACTAGATCAGTCTCCTCTAACATTTGTTGGGTTTTTATTTTTGTTCCAGGTGCAGGTATCATTTGAACGAGATCTTTATTTATCCCACACTTTTCAAATTCTGCATGAATAAAATGTATGAGACGCTCGCACCCAGCTATACCTTTTGGAGATGGTGAGATTATAATTGCATTACCACANTTTAAAGAGTTTATAATATTATTTGCGGGAGTTGCTATTGGGTTTGTTGATGGAACCACGGCCCCAATTACACCAATTGCTCTGGCAATTTTAATAATTCCCTTATCAATATTTTCATCAATAACGCCATAAGATTTTACTTTAGAGATATCTCTTAATAAGCCTAATGTTTTACGATGATTTTTTGTAATTTTATCTTCTATATTACCCAAACCAGTACTTAAAACAGCTAATGTAGCTAGTTCTTTATTTCTACTTGGNTCCATAATTGCCCAACCAACTGCTTGAGCAGCAGTATCATATTTTTCTTGCGAACCATTCTTTTCAAAGTCAGTTTGAGCTATTCTTGCTCTTTTTATGATTTGATTTACTTCTTGAATTTCTGATTGATCTGGCATTTGTTACCTATTTTCTTAAAATAGAGGCAGAATAATTNTCCGCCTCTATATCAGTTTTATAAAATTAAAGACCTTTTAAAAGTTCTTCTAATGTTGTTTGACGTTTCGCCCACATATCTAAAACTTCAGCTCTGTTCATAATTTTCATTGGTGAACCACCAGCCTTCATTTTTTGCGCAACACGTTTATGTTTAAACATTTCAGGAACAACAGATGCTAATTTGTCAATAACTGCTTGTGGAGTTCCTTTTGGTACCATTACACCCCTGAAGTTTACTGATGTATTATCAACGTCTAAACCTTGTTCCATCATAGTAGGTACATCTGGTAAAAATGCATTACGCTCAAGATCAGCAACCCCAAGTATTTTTATTGTACCAGCTTTTTGTGCACGGAACGCATCTGATAGATTATTAACACCAGCGAGCACTTCTCCACTAATTACGGCTTTCATTGCTCCTGCACCACCAGATTTATTTGGTATGTACAACATTTTAACCCCAGCAGCTTTTTCAATTTGTAAAGCAGCAATATGATGTCCTACAAACAAACCTGCACCAGAAAATGTTAGTTTCCCTGGATTAGCTTTAGCAAAACTGACGACATCTGACATAGAGTCAAAGTTGCTATCTTTTCCAACTACAAAAACCGCAGGATCAGAACCCCAATTTGCAATCGGTTCAAAGCTATCTGTAGAATAATCAACTCCGCCTTTTATAGATTGAGCAATAAAGTGTGGAACGTTATAACCGCCCATTGTGTATCCATCTTTTTCTGCATCGTTTGCAAACCAATTCCACCCTACTCTACCACCTGCACCAGGCTTGTTTATGATAGCTACAGGCATTCCAAGCATATCATCATTACCTGCAGGGATTGTTGCTATTCTAGCCTGAAAGTCAGTTGCTCCACCTGCCCCATAAGGTATCATCAATAAAACTGGCCTTTCAGGATATTCTGCTTTCGCAACTCCTGATATTCCAATTAGCGAAACTGCTAATGCTGCTATAATCTTTTTCATGTTTTTCTCCTCCCTAGAGATTTATGCTGTATTATACAGCTAAATGAACATTCCCCGCGGTGTATAGACCACTAGGATCTTCGCAAAGAGTGTGTACATAATGGCAATAAAGCATGCCGTTATTATTATTCTTTTCACCCATGAGTTAACGCTCGAATATGACTCAGGGTCATAAGCTGTTAAAAGTAAAAAGAATGCGATGGCAGTTGCTGTATAAAATCCTAAGAATTTTGCAGCAAAAAAAAGATAAATCGAAGAGATTAACATTCCTGGTAACATGTTTCTAAACATATTTAATGTAAGCCCGTTTCCAGCTTTCGATAAGCCCAACAAGGCTTTAAAAAATGTCCACAAAGACAATGTTAAGAAAAACACTGAAATGACTCGAGGAAATAAATAGGCATCTGATGGTTGTCTGGTAAAACTAATATAGCAAACAATAAATGCTAAACCTGCAACAAATCCTGATGATAATTTATGTTGGAAAATATTCATTATGATTGCCTTTTAGTATTAATTTCTGACCAAATAGAAAATCCTACTGACAGCATAACAATCGATACGAGCAAAATATTTAATCCACCTGTAAAGAAATAAACAAATGGTCCATTTTGTGCAGTTGAAATCAAGGATCCTGTTACAAAATTACTTTCTGCGATGGGTCCTAATATTAGTCCCAATACCAAAGGAGCAGCTGAAAATCCAAAACGCTCAAGAAAGTACATCATAGTCCCTAAAACTACCATTACATAAACATCGCCCATGGATTGTTGCACTGCAAAAGAGCCGAAAGCAGCGAGACCTAAAACTATAGCTGCCATAATAAACTGAGGGACTTGTGCAACACGGGCTGCTAAAGAAGCAATATATATACCAAATATACACATTAAAATTTGACCAATAAGCATAGAATTAATGAATGGCCAAATAACTTCGGGATATTGCTGGAATAATGTTGGACCAGGAAAAATTCCATGTATAATTAATCCGCCTAGTAAAACTGCAGCAGTTGGACTACCAGGAATTGAAAGTGTCAGTAGAGGCACCAAAGATGGACCTACCATTGCATTGTTTGCTGACTCAGCAGCTATAACGCCTTCAGAATGTCCAGTTCCAAACTTCTTTTTTTCAGGAGAGAATTTTTTTGCCTGGTCGTAAGCTAATAATCCTGCAATTTGACCACCTACACCAGGTATTAATCCTATTAGGGATCCAATACTTGTACCTATTATTAATGCTCTTTTACGAGAAAATACTTCTTGAAAAGCTTTTGCTATTGGATGTTTTTTAACTTGAATTTGCTCAACATCATTTTGAAAGCGACCCTTAGCAAACATTGTTATAACTTGTGGAATTGCAAATAAACCAATTAACGCTGGAATAATATTTACACCTCCAGCAATTGCTGGATGAAATACAAATCTCTTTACACCTTGAATGTCATCAAAACCAATTGTAGCGAGCCACATTCCAATACAGCCAGACAATAAACCTTTAACCACGGAACCAGCTTCAAGAGAGCCAATTACTGTTACACCAATGATTGCCAGCCAAAATGTATGTGAATAACCAAAAGAATTAGCCATTTTTGCCAACACTGGCGTCAAGAAAATTAATAAAAAAACACCAAATATCCCACCTATTAGCGATGCAATAAATGATAATTGTAAAGCTTTTGCGCCCTCACCCTTTCGAGCCATTGCATTGCCATCAAGTGTGGTAGCTATATTCGCAGGGGCACCTGGGATTTTCAATAGGATTGCACTAACGGCACCTCCAGCAACAGTTGACGTATATGCAGCTCCCAATAATATCAATCCATGAACTGGCGTCATATTAAATGTAAATGGTATTAACAGTGCAACAGTCATAGTAGGAGATAAGCCCGGTGTGGCTCCCATTATTAATCCACCGATTGTTCCACCAATTAGCAACAGCATTGATGTAAAAGTAAAAACTTCACCAAAATAAAAAATGAAATCCATAAACTAATCCCCATATAATGATTCTATGTATATTTAATGAAAATAGTTATGCAAACGTTTTCATTTCGTATATAACGAAACTATGAAAAAAAATACAAATGTTGATATTATAGATGTAGCTATAAAAGCAGGTGTTTCACCTGCAACTGTATCACGTTCATTTAATCACCCAAACAAAGTTCTTAAAAGTACACGAAAAAAAATAGAAAAAGCAATTTTTCAAACAGGCTATATAAGAAATAGAGCAGCGCAAGCTATACAAGGTAAACGCAGCGGGACAGTAGGTTTAATTGTTCCTACATTAGATAACGCAATATTCTCAAATTTAATNCAAGCTTTTTCAGTAGAAATGAGAAAACATGGATTTACAATGTTAGTTGCNACAAATGGTTATGATTTNAATGACGAATATAAATTATTAAGAAGTTTACTTGAACATAGAGTTGAGGGTGTCGCGTTAATAGGCCATGATCATTCTGAGGAAACTTACAATCTTCTTGATATTAGAAATGTCCCAGTTGTATCAATGTGGAATTACAAAGAAAAATCAAAGATTTCTTGCGTTGGTGGTGAAAATAAAGAAGCTGGTATTGAAATTGCTAAACACATTATTAGCTTGGGTCATAAAAAAATTGCCATTGCATTTCCTAACGTTAAAGAAAATGACAGGGCAAGAGACAGACAAATTGGTGTCATAGAGTATTTAAATTCAAAAAATATATGTATTCCTGAATATTGGAATATAAAAACTGAATATTCAGTTAATGATGCCAGAAATTGTGCTGAAGAATTATTTAAAAATCATCCTCTTCCAACAGCTATAATTGCTGGCAATGATGTTATCGCAAAAGGTATAATTTATGCAGCTCAAGCTAATGGGTTAAATGTGCCTGGTNATATATCAATTACAGGTATTGGTGATTTTTCAAGCTCAGAGTCCTCCTTTCCGAGCATTACAACTGTTAGAATGCGTCCAAATAAAGTTGGCGTNAAAGCTGCTAACGTTCTCTTAGAACGAATAAATGGAGACAGAGAGGCCGAGCCAATCAGAATAAAAGTTAGCGTAGAAGTAAAAGCTCGGGAAAGCACAAAATTGATTACGAACTAAATATGTTTATTTAATCTTTTATCTATTGAATTGAAAATATAAATTATAATTAGGGTAAAAATAATAAAAAATATCGCAATAATAGGATAAGGCACAAAAGGATTGAATGTTTTATCAGCAAAATAACTTGCGTAATACAATGAATCCCCTTTTTGTTGCCAAGCTGGAAAGCTTGAAAAGAAAACGAGTGCTGTTGCATGAAACAAAAAAATTGCTTCATTAGTATACGATGACCAGGACAATCTAAGCATTGTTGGTAAAATAATTCGTTTGTTTATTTGCTTATCGGTCAAGCCAAGTGATTGAGCTGCTTCAATATCACCAATTGGAATTGATTGAATCGCTCCATAAAATATTTGTGCACTGTAAGCAGTTGTATTTAAGAATAAGACAATCAATGCTCCTAACCATGCTCGGGTTAACCATCTTGTTTCAATAGTGATTTCAGCAATTANTAAATTTAAATCAATTCCAACTTTTGGTAATAAAACAAATGTTTCATAAACAATAAAAAATTGAATGAATAATGGAGATCCCCTCAGTAAAAAAATGAATATTGAAGATGGTATTCTAAACAACGCAACTGAACTATTCTTGGCAAAAGCAATCGTTGTTGCAGCAAAAAATCCAAGAAATAGTGCAATTACAGCAAAATAAATATTCCAGATCATTCCTGAACCAATTAAAACAATCTGGTCACATAATGATATATCCGCTTTCGGTAATCCTCTTACTCCAAGTCCTATCGCCCTAAGTCCATAATCAGTTAATGTTTGAAAGCAGCTCATGATGANCTTTTTCCACTATTTTTATTGTTCATTCCGCTTAATGTCGCCTGCCCTTTTGTAACTTTTAAAGTCAGTTTATTGAAAAATATTTCGCTCAACCAAGACAAAAGTAGATAAAATACTAGCAATACAATGAAATACCCCAATCTCCAATCTTCGTGAGGATAGGTAAATCTAGCGGTTTTAGTGCCACCAAGCTCCCTTGCCCAATATACGATATCTTGCACTCCTAGTAAAAATAATAACGGTGTAGCTTTAATCAGTATCATCCAAAGATTTGATAATCCTGGTAAGGCATATGCCCACATTTGTGGAAATTGAATGCGCATGAATATTTGTTTTCTTGACATTCCATAAGCAACTCCAGTTTCAATTTGAGCTCGAGGAATAGCGTTTATTGCGCCATTTATTGTATTTGCCGCAAATGCGCCAAAAACTATCGAGAAGGCTAAAGCCGCTAAAAAAAACCCATATGTTTCATGAATCCATTGTTCTGTTGATCCCATAGGCATTTTTGCTAATTGACAGACTACAAAATCATTTCCTTGTCTAATTGGATCAGTCCAATCTGGGCATTTGATTTTATGCCTAAGATATTCAATGCCTTGATCTAAGGCAATTGGCACAAATAGGAAAAATATAATATCAGGCACTCCACGGACAATAGATGTGTATGTTATCCCAAATAATCTTATGGGGTATAGCTTAGATTGCCTTGCAACTGCACCCATAAAACCAAAAATTAAAATCAAGGGAACGGTTACACCGAGTAATGCAAAAACAACTAAAAAACTTTTGTAAAAACTAATATGCTTTACTGTTGTGAGGTAACAAGACCACCAATAAAATCCATCAAGGCTTTGTGGATCTACACAATAATCAAACATATTATACCTTAAATTTTCTTAAGGCACATAAATAGTGCCTTAAGAAATTCATGCTGTAAAAATTAATACTCTACAGAGCGGCCATCAAACCACTTTGCAATTAGTTTTGTTAATGTTCCATCAGCTTTCATTGATGCTATTGCAGTGTTCATTGTAGCTTTAAGTTCCGTATCACTTTCTCTGATACCCATTCCAATACCACCACCAATAGCAACAGGTGAGCCTACAAAAGCTAATTCTCCATTTGAAGCATTAACAATATCAGCTAAATAAGCATCATCCGCCAATACTGCATCAGCTTCACCGTTTCTAACTGCAGCTACAGTTTCTTCTGGTGTTGCGAATTCAACTACTGTTGCAGATGAGCTTGCAATATATGCGGCTTGTATTGTTGAAGTTTGAGCAGCAACAACTCCATTAACAACATCAGCAGATGCACCCGCTAAAGCAACATATGTTGATGGATCTGGTGGGAAATATTCAGAAGTGAAATCAATCACTTCATCACGCTCAGAAGTAATAGACATTCCAGCTATGATAGTATCATAGTTACCAGATACTAAATTTGGAATAATTGAATCCCAATCATTTATTACCCATGTACAATTAAGATTTGCTCTTTTACATAGCTCATCACCAACTTCTCGTTCGAAACCATCTACTTCACCACTGTCATTTACAAAATTATAAGGAGGGTAAGCACCTTCAGTACCCATTCTTATAGTGTGACCATCTGCGAATGCAGATGAAGTAAATGCAGCAATTAAAGCTGCTCCTGTTATTAGTTTAGTTAAAGTCATAATTTTCTCCTTATTTTGACTATAATGAACTTGCCAAGAAATCTCGACATCGTTCAGAATTTGCATTTCCAAACACCTGCTTTGGTGTTCCCTCTTCTTCTACTTGACCTTGATGGATAAACATTATGCGATCACTGACTTCTTTTGCAAACCCCATCTCGTGTGTAACCACAATCATTGTTCGTCCTTCTTCAGCCAAATCTTTCATAACTCGTAATACTTCCCCTACAAGTTCTGGATCAAGTGCACTCGTCGGTTCATCGAATAGTAGCGCCTTTGGTTCCATAGCCAGGGCACGCGCAATAGCAACACGCTGCTGTTGGCCGCCAGATAGTTGGCTAGGATAAAAACTTATTTTATCATCAATTCCAACTTTTTTTAAATATTTTACAGCTCTAAACTCCGCTTCTTCAGGTGTTAAATTTAAAACCTGAATTGGTCCTTCCATCACATTTTGCAAGACAGACATATGGGACCAAAGATTAAAGCTTTGAAAAACCATACCTAATTGACTTCTCAGTCTTTGTATTTGTTTTGTATCTATTATGTGGTTACCTTTTTTATTTTTATCTACGATAACCTCTTCTCCGTCCAAAATTACACGGCCATTATCGGGTGTTTCAAGAAAATTAATGCAGCGTAAAAATGTGCTTTTACCTGATCCTGAACTTCCAATTATTGAAACCACGTCTCCTTTGCTTGCCTTTAGGGTCAATCCACGCAAAACTTTTAAATTGCCAAAACTTTTATGAATATTTTCAGCTATGAGTGTATAATTATAATCTTTCACGATTTTCCCTTAAATAATTGATCAACTAAGCACTGTCTTTTGCTTAAAGGTCAATACATATATAGAAAGAATTTGATTGTTTGAAACAATTCCTTTGCATTATTTCAATCTAATTTCATTTTAGACAATTCACCCAAGGTGATAGGTTTAATTGGAGATCGAGCTTTTGGTGCCAAGATATTAATGTCATTTTGCGAAATATTATTGAGCATGATCCCCCTAACGATTGCATCACACATACGTCCCTGACATAGCCCCATACCACTTCGAATAGATGTTTTAAGCTGGCGGACACCAGTAATTCCTTCATTTAACCCAAGTTTAATTTCTCCTACAGTTTTCTCCTCACATCGACAAACAATTGTCTCATCACTTGGTAATAGAATTTCTTGAGGTACAGCAAATAGTGTGTCTAGAAATAAGCGTATTGAATTAGTAAAAAACAAACTAAAACTTATACTAAAAGATTGTTTTTTATAAAAATTAAAATTAATTTTCCCAGTTTCATACAAAATTTTTGTAGCAACTATTTTACCATATAAGACTGCAGCCTCCGATCCATTTATGCCTCCACAATCGCCAGCTATATATAATCCATCAATATTTGTTTTACCCCATTTATCAATAATAGGTTGAAATGCTAATTGTGACGTATTCCAGGAATGATCTACTCCTACGGATCGACTAATTTCTGTTGATGGAATAACACCTTGGTGTATCAATAATAATTTTGTTGTCAGTGATTTTCTTATTCCTTTATGTGAAAATAAAAATTTTATTGATCCGTTACCACTTGATTGCGCTTCAAGCCTCGAGACAGATTTATAGCGAGGAACACCCGCAGATTTGATTTTATAAATAAACATGAAACCCATAATTAAAGATTTCATGTTTAATAATGCTTTAGGCAAATGAATTAAGGAATTTATCATCATTCGTAGTGTTTGTGTTTCTAGTAAAGCTTTGGGTGGACAATTAGCTTCAATCATCTGTGTAGCTACAAGATATAATAATGGACCAGACCCAACTAAAACAGAATCTTTTGGGAATATACCTGATGATTTCATCAAAATTTGAGCTGATCCTATTGTCATTACTCCAGGTAAAGTCCAACCAGGGAAAGGAAATGGGCGTTCTTGCGCACCATTTGCAAGCACAATGTGTACTGCTGATGAAACTTTACTATCACCATTTTGAGACCAAATTACGCGTTTATTTGCTTCAACACGCCAAACAGTTGCTCCAAAACATTTTGTAATTTTATTATGATTAAGAGCATCGACTAAATTAATACCAGAAGAATAGGATTTTCCAAACCAACTTTGTTTTGAATGGTTTTGTTTGACATTGCGATATATTTGCCCCCCCGCATGAGGTTGCTCATCTAATAGAAGCACATCCAATCCGCCATTTGCGGCAGTTAAAGCCGCTGACATTCCCGCTGGACCAGCACCTATAATGATTATATCAAAATCAGTCATCTTTGTTAATTCCAATTCTTCGCAAGCCAATCTGGCGTTTAACAACCATTTGATCATGAACCAAAACCATACAGGATTGTATGTTTGGATTACCATCTACTTCGACTAAGCAATCGAAACAAACTCCCATCATACAAAATGCTGTTCGTAAGGCGCCAGTTTCGGTTATCCGAGAAGCCTCGCCAAAATTAGAAAGTATAGCTGCTGCTAATGTGGTGCCCATAGGAACAGTTACAATTTCGCCAAAGAGTGTAAAGTTCACGTCGTTAGTACTTTTTATTAATGTTTTAAATCTAGAATCTGTTTTCATTGAATGCCTCTAAATTTGGAGCTCTAACATTATTTTCAATCCAATCAGATAAAATCGAAGCATGAAGTGATGCTAATGTTACCCCGCTATGGCAAGTAATTAAATATGCGCCTGGATATTCTTCTGACTGAGCATAAACAGGGTAACCATCTGGTGACATTACTCGCAACGCACCCCACGCGCGAAGTACCCTTACATTGGAAAGAGCTGGATATATTTCCACTGCATGTCGAGCTAAATCTACCATAATATCTAATGTTTCATTATCATCCATACCGACATCAGCATGTGTTCCACCAATTTGTATACCACCCTCGTCTACTTGCCTTATTGTGCTTGATATAAAAGGTAATTGGTCTCCAAGTTTTTCAGTAATTAATAATTCTCCCCTTTCAGGACGAATATTAGTTTTGAAAGCTAATTGATCAGCTAATTTTATTGCACCCAATCCAGCACAAAGTATAACTTTTTCAGAACTAGTAACGTTTCCATTTGCTAAAATTAAACTGAAACCGCCATCTTTATTTGAGGTGATTTTTTTTACACTAGAATTTGATTTAATTTGACCACCTAAAACTTTTACTGATCGCCGCAAGGCTCTTAAAAACCGTAATGGATTAATATGTCCGTCAAGTTGCGAAAAAGTGGCTCCTACAACTTTTGATCCTATTCCAGGTATTTGATTGCGAAGCTCATCACCGGAAAGAGCTTCATAATTAAATCTATTTCCAGCATGTCCCTTCTGAATTTCCAGCATACTAATGAAGTTATTCAATTTATCAGGATCAGTAAAAAATTCAAATCCTCCGTTTTGATCTAGTGAGACATCCAACCCAGATAAGTCATTCAAATTTTTAGAAAAATCTTCCCAAGCAGCAATAGCATCAACAGTTAATTTAGCGTATGGAGCAAAGTTCCACCCTTTCCCTTGCCCCCAAACTAACCCAAAATTACCAAATGAAGCACGTGCATCACTATCTTCACCATCACAAACAATTACTTTATGTCCAGATTGTAGCAATCCTATAGCAACAGATAATCCTACGACACCTCCACCAATAATTGCTATCTCTGATTGATTATTGAGCATTTATTTTATAATTTCTTTTGTTAATATTTTTTAATATAAATCAGTAATATAATAAAATAATTTGATCAGGTAAAATATTTTATGATTAGTATCTCTTAAATATAAAGTTGATTTTATAACAAAACAGTTTTAAATATAAAAAATCGAATCTGGGAGACACTGACTTTCAGGGCCGAAGGAGCAACCGCCTCGGAAACTCTCAGGCAAAAGGACCGTATTCGACAAAAAACTCTGGAGAGTGACACATTTGTGT
>JGI26260J51721_1000435_pt1 | contig 18466 bp, 19 predicted proteins | sample SaaInlV_120m_DNA_4_FD_51721 | JGI IMG/M metagenome (IMG submission 51721)
CGGAGGAAGAAAACACATACACAATGCTCCATTGAATAGTGGAAAAGGTTCTATTTATGAAGGAGGGATACGTGTACCAATGATGGTCTATTGGCCGGGGGTAACAAAAGCTAATTCTATTGAGAAAACGCCTGTAATTATTGAAGATTTTTTTCCTTCTCTTCTCTCTGTAGCGGGAATAGAAAATTATGAAACCATTCAAAAAGTTGATGGAAAAGACTTTACAAACCTCTTGAAAGCTTCTGAAAATAAAGTTCTTGACAGACCTCTTTTTTGGCACTACCCCAATGAATGGGGACCTACCGGTCCTGGTATTGGTAGTTTTAGTGCCGTAAGAAAAGGGAATTGGAAATTAATTTATTTTCACGAAGATCAGCATTATGAACTCTATGATTTGGGCAACGACATAAGGGAGCAAAATAATTTATTAGTAAATGAAGGTTTAAAAGCCAAAGAATTGGCGATTGTTTTAAAGGATTACTTGATAAGTGTAGATGCTCAAATGCCCAGAGACAAAGTGTCTCAAAGACAAATACCTTATTACTCTATTGACGAACTTTAGTAAAACTATGGCAAAAAAATTTCCGTTTATAAATTCCTTGCTAGTTGCTCTTACTCTGGGCTTAGCACCTTTTTCTCCAGAACCTCATATATGGGGAAAATTACGTTGGATTAGTGGAGGAGGTGTAGGAATGGAATTTATGGACTACTTTGATTTAGTTTTACATGGTACTCCTTAGCTATGGCTGCTATTTTCTTTGCTAAAATGGAGTGGAATTTTTAAAATAAAACGTAATTTAGATAACACTTAAAACAATAAATAATGGCAACTTACGAATGTAGCTCTTGCGGAATGGCAGTCAATGCCAGCTGCGCAAAATGTGACCAACCTTTAGAGAATGATCATTTAACTTTAGATGATGGTACAGTAGTTCAAATTTCTATTTGCAGAAGCTGTGAAGGAAAGATAAAATCTCCACAATGTTGTGGAAGTGATATGAGTTGCTCGGTTTAAAAACTTCTTTTATGAATCCTTTGAAATGGCATAAAGAATTAGCAGAAAAAGTGGTTGCTAAAGTGGGTTTATATAACGCGCTTTGGGCCGCTTTCATAAAAGGGGTAATCGTAACCTATATCGTTTTCCGATACGTACTGTAAGTTTTTTGTTATCCCATTAGGGATTGGACTTTCATCGCTAAGCCCATATCTCCACTAATTTTTATTTGACCTCCCATTACTGCCATCATTGGGTTAATGTCTCCATCACGCAATTTTTGAAGCACTTCTGCTGTAAGACTAATAGTACAATCGGTGGCATCGTCTGATGCTTTTACTGTATTTGTATCTCCGGAACCGTCAATTAAGATGCCTACCCCGTCAACTTCAAATTTTAATGTACCTCCAATTGGAGCTGCTGTTGCTGCTCTTTTTTCAAATTGGGAAATCATATTTTCAAGACTCATAGTGGTTGTTTTATTCAAAAATATAAAAAAAAATGACACGATGTCATTTTTTTCATTAGTTTAGACATTCAAAAAATATATTCATGAAGTATCGACTCAAAAAAGTAGCAGTTTTAGGTTCTGGAGTTATGGGATCAGGGATTGCTTGTCATTTGGCTAATATTGGGATGGAAGTCTTAATGTTAGACATTATTCCTCCAAACCTTGAAGGAGATCAACTTAAAAACCAAAACCTAAGAAATAGCATAGTAAACAGCGCTTTACAAAATGCACTCAAATCAAAGCCCGCATCATTATACAAAAAATCATTTGCCTCCAGAATTTCAATAGGTAATTTTGATGATGATTTTGAAAAAATTGCTACAGCGGATTGGATCATTGAAGTTGTTGTGGAGCGTTTGGATATAAAACATCAAGTACTACAAAAAGTAGATTCTTTTCGAAAACCGAATAGTTTGGTGACTTCTAATACTTCGAGTATACCGATTCATTTATTGGCAGAAAAATGTTCCGAGGATTTCAAAGCTCATTTTTGTGGGACTCACTTTTTTAATCCCCCTAGATATTTGCGTTTATTGGAAGTTATACCAACACCTGATACGCAGCCTGATGTTACTGAATTTTTTATGGAATTTGGAAAAACTGGTCTAGGAAAACAAACTGTTTTATGTAAAGACACCCCTGCTTTTATAGGCAATCGAATTGGAGTGATGTCAGGAACTGAAATGACGCTCCTTACAGAAAAATATAATTTTGGAGTGGAAGAAGTGGATGCATTGACTGGTACACTTATTGGAAGACCAAGTACTGCTACCTTCAGACTACAAGACTTAGTAGGGTTGGATACCAGTGATAATGTGAGCCGTTTTGTGATGAATAATGTACAAGGGGACACCTATATTGATAAAACAAAAGATCGTTCAGAGCCCAAGTTTATGCGTTTCCTTTTGGATAATAAATTTTTAGGTAATAAATCAGGAAAAGGATTTTATGAAAAAACCCAAGAGCGTGATGCCAATGGGAAATCCATTATCAATGTTTTGAATCTTGAAACGCTGGAATACGAGCCATCCGCTCGTCCAAAGCTGGATATCATAAAAACTGCCAAGGGGATGGAGTTGATGAATAAAAGACTCCAGTTTTTAGTTGATGGCGACAGTAAAGAGCATCAATTTTACAGAGATTATTTTGGAGCCTTATTCGCTTATATAGCACAACGAGTACCTGAAATTTCAGATCAATACTTCCCCGTTGATGACGCCATGCGTACGGGTTATGTTTGGGATTATGGACCCTTTGAATATTGGGATTTAATTGGTTTAGAAAAAGGAATCGAATTAGTTGAGGCAATCGGAGAGACACTACCTCAATGGATTTCTGATTTGAAGGCTACGGGAGAAAATACCTTTTATAAACAAGAAAAGGGACATAAAAAATATTTCAATATTCAGTCTAAGAAATTTGAGATTGTTCCCGGTTCAGAAGCCTTTATTATTTTAGATACCTATCGTGAAAACGCTCCGATAATTAAGAATAGTGAATGTACTGTTCATGATATTGGAGATGGAGTTATGTGTCTTGAATTTACAAGTAAAAGTAACGCTATTGGTGAAGGTATTGGACGTGCAATGGATGAGGTAGTTCGAATTGCAGAAGAAGGTAACTGGAAAGGTATTGTGATTGGGAATAATGGAAAACAATTTTCTGTTGGAGCCAATTTGATGAATGTTGGGATGTTGGCCATGCAGAAACAATTTGAACCTTTGGGTCAAATGATTGATGATTTTCAACAAATTAATATGCGAATACGAACATCCAAAATCCCCGTAGTTGTAGCTACTCAAGGCTACGTTTTTGGAGGTGGATGTGAAATTGCCATGCATTGTGATGCCGGGATTTATGCTGCTGAATCCTATATTGGATTGGTAGAAGTGGGAGTAGGTCTATTGCCTGGAGGAGGAGGAACCAAAGAATTTGCTGTTCGGGCGAGTGACGAATTTTTTGAAGGAGATGTTCAGTCCCCAACATTAATAAAATACTTTAAAACTATCGCTACAGCAGCGGTTTCCACTTCTGCATACGAAGCGTATGATTTAAATTATTTAAAAGAAGGACGCGACTTTGTTAGTGTTAACATTCCAATGAATATTGGATTAGCAAAAGACAAAGTATTACAATTATCAAAAAACTACATGCCTCCCTCGGTTAGAGAAGATATTGAAGTTCTTGGTAGAGGTGGATTGAGTGTATTGTATTCGGCTATAAACGAATTCAGATTGGGTGAATATATGTCAGATTATGATGTGGAGATTGCTCGTAAAATTGCTTATGTAATTTGTGGGGGTGATTTAACTAGTGCTCAAAAAGTAAGTGAACAGTATTTATTGGATATTGAAAGAGAAGGTTTTTTAAGTCTTTTAGGAAATCAAAAAACCTTAGACCGTATCCAATATCTCCTCATGAATAATAAACCTTTAAGAAACTAAACAATGGAAGCATATATTATCAAAGGCTACAGATCTGCTGTAGGAAAAGCAAATAAAGGAGGATTTAAAAACTATCGTTCCGATGATTTAGCAGTAGAAGTAATCAAACATTTAATGGCAGCTGTTCCTGAGGTTGATCCAAAGTCAATAGACGATGTAATTGTGGGCTGTGCTAATCCAGAAGGAGAGCAAGGGCTGCAAGTAGGTCGTTTGATTGCAGCTAGAGCTTTAGGAAAAGAAGTTCCCGGAATTACGATTAACCGTTATTGTGCATCAGGTTTGGAAGCAATCTCACAAGCTGTCGCAAAAATTAATGCTGGTTTTGGTCATATCTATCTAGCTGGTGGAGCTGAAAGTATGAGTATGATCCCAATGACAGGTTACAAGCTAGCTCCGAGTTATAAAGCCAATTTGGAAAATCTAAATTATCACGTCGGTATGGGAGCAACTGCAGAAGCAGTAGCTGCCAAATATGGTATTACTAGAGAAGCAGCTGATCTTTTTTCTTTTGAGTCTCACAATAAAGCGGCCGCCGCAATTGATGGGGGTAAATTTAATTACCAGATTGTTCCCATTGAGGTTGAAGAGGTTTTTGTGGCCGACGGAAAACGAGCGACTAAAACCCATACGGTCTCTATGGATGAGGGAGTAAGACGTGAAACTAGTTTGGAGGGATTAGCAAAATTACGTCCCGCCTTTAAAGTAAAAGGTGTCGTAACTGCAGGTAATGCTTCTCAAACTTCTGATGGAGCTGCGTTTACTTTGGTGGTCAGCGAAACCATGGTAAAGCAATTGAATTTAAAACCTATTGCTCGTTTAGCAGCTTGCGCTGTGGGGGGTGTTGATCCTTTGTATATGGGAATTGGACCTTGCATAGCGATTCCAAAGGCACTGAAACAAGCAGGTTTACAACTGAGCGACATTGAACAAACGGAGTTAAATGAAGCGTTTGGAGCTCAAGCATTAGCAGTAATTCAAGAAGCAGGATTAAATCCAGAAACAGTCAATGTAAACGGAGGCGCTATTGCATTGGGGCATCCACTGGGATGTACAGGCGCAAAGCTTACAATACAATTGTTAGATGAAATGCAACGACGCAAACAGCGCTATGGTATGGTTACTGCCTGTGTGGGTGGGGGTCAAGGAATTGCAGGTATTTTCGAACGATTATAATCTCATGAATACAGAAACACATCTTTTAGGTAAACGCGAATCTTCGAAAATTCAGATTCGCGAACGCCTATTGGACGAGTCTCTAAAGTTGTTTTCATCAAGAGGTTTGGAAAAAACTACCGTAGCCGATATTGTTGAACAAAGTGGTATTGCCCGTGGTACTTTCTATAATTACTTCCCAGATGTTAATTCTCTATTTGATGCTATTATTTCTCAAATGAATGGAAATATTCAAACTGAAATTAAGGCTAATAGAGAGAAGTCACTCTCCGTTTATGACTATCTATTTGCAACCTTTAAATGCTATTTTGATTTTATAGGTTCTCCTCAAATGATAGATTTTCATGTGATTAACCAGGCGCACATTCGTCAAAGCTCTTACCAAAGTGAAATAATTAAAACCATAGTCAAAGACTTAATTCGAGATTTAAAATCTTCAAAACGGATTAAGGATTTTAATGAAAAATACGAATTTCTTCTTTTGAGTTTTATGCTCGTGGGCGCGCCTCCTGAACTTTTTTTAGCAACCCATACTTCTGATATTAATCTCAGTAGCGAGCAATTGGCCACTTTCTTAGCCAAGGTGTTTCATAAAGTATTGATGGAGTAGGGTTTAATCTTAACTCCCCAACAGAACATAAATTAAAACGGTAATCACACAAAGGCTAATTGAAAAGTGTGTTGTGTATTTCCACGTTTTTAAGTCTAATAAAGCGGGTTGTGCTTCCCATTCCTTTTGGGATTGTGGATACCAATAGGAAACTCCAAACATCACCACTACATTCAATACAAATTCAATTCCCCATACATGCACAAAATGAATGTCTACTGGGAAGATAAAAGTAGTAAGTGTGTAAAAGGTCAATCCTATAATTAAAGCTGCTTTGGCTGCAGTAGCTGAAATGGTTTTGGTTAAAAATCCTGCCAACATGATAGAGGCTATGGGAATGAAGAAAATACCATTCAATTGTTGTAGGAGTTGATAGAGCCCGTCAGGTGCATTAGCTACAAAAGGAGCGACTAGAATAGCAAAAAAAGCTAAAACTGCAGAGGTTAATTTTCCTACACCCACCAATTTTCTGTCTGCACAATCTTTCTCAAAAATCCCTTTGTAAATATCAATACTAAAAATAGTGGCGGCGCTATTTAAAACACTATTGAAGGTGCTCAAAACCGCTCCCATAACGATGGCAGCAAAAAGACCAATCAATCCTACAGGGAATACTTTTTTGATGAGTTCTGGGTAAATCATGTCTTGATTTTCATAGAGCGAATCACCATAATAATAAAAGCCAATGACACCGGGAAGAATAATAATTAAGGGGACTAGTATTTTTAATACGCCCGTGTATAGAAGTCCTTTTTGGGCTTCTACTAAACTTTTAGCACCTAAGGCGCGCTGGATAATGGTCTGGTTCATGCTCCAAAAATAAAGTTGATTGATGATCAACCCTGTAAAAAGGACACCAAAAGGAAGGATAGAATCAGAAGCCCCCACCACATTAAATTTTTCTGGCGCATGATTATAAACTGTTTTTAAACCCGTAAAAATATTTCCTTCGCCAATGCTTGCTAGAGCAATACAAGGCACCGCCAAGCCCCCAATCAATAGACCATATCCATTTATTGTATCTGAAACAGCAACAGCCTTTAATCCTCCAACAATAGCATAGAGTGATCCCAATAAACCAATGCCAATTACGGTAATCGTGATTCCTTGTTGTTGAGAAACACCTAGGACTTCTGACACATTAAAAATACTTTCTAAATTAATTGCCCCAGTATATAATACGATAGGTAACAAGGTGACTACAAAAGAGATCATCAAGAAAAAAGCCACTAAGGTTCGGGTGGTTTTATCAAAACGCTGTTCCAAATATTGAGGTATGGTTGTCAATCCCATTTTTAAATATTTGGGTACAAAATATACTGCAGCAACGATGAGTGCTAGTGCCGAGGTTACTTCCCAAGCGATAATGATAAATCCATTTTTATAAGAAGAACCATTCATCCCGATCAAATGCTCGGTAGAGATATTGGTCAATAACATGGACCCTGCAATCACAACCCCCGTAAGACTTCTTCCACCTAAAAAATAACCATCTTGGGAACTGAGGTTCTCTTTCCTTAATTTATACCAAGAGTAAAAAGCAACAAAAGCGGTGTAAGCAATAAAGGTTAGTAAGGTTGTCATAGTCTGTTTTTAATTCATCATTTCTGTTAAGGTAACTACCCTTTTTTCTAGAATAGATTTTTTTGCTGCCAAGCTAATCAGCATACTTTTTAGACCCTCACTTGCGCTGATTGGAGAGGATGTTTGTTGCATAAGACTTTTAATAAAGGCTATTAATTCCATTCTATAGGAGTCTGCATAGCGTTCTAAAAAAAAGTCTTGTAGTACGGGAGTGTAAAAACCTGATTCATCGGCACTATAATGTTGATCTAGGGTTTTATTCTTTGCTCCTGTCATTCCCTTACTTCCAAAAACTTCAATCCGCTGATCGTAACCATAACTTGAATTACGACTGTTATTGATACAGGCCATTCCCCCTTTTTTAAAAGTAAGTGTGGTAATTGCAGTATCAATATCCCCTAATTCTTCAATAGCAGGAGCGCCAAAAACAGTAGCACTAGCATAAACACTTTCTACTTCATCGTCCATTAAATAGCAAGCCATATCAAAATCATGTATTGCCATATCTAAAAAGAGTCCTCCTGAAGTTTTTATATATTCTAGGGGGGGAGGCCCAGGGTCTCTACTGGTTATAATGATGAGGTGAGGAGTGCCAATGGTATCATTAGTGATTTTTTCTTTTACTTTTAAAAAGCTGGGATCAAACCTTCGATTAAAAGCAACCATGAAATGCACTTTACTGGATTCAACAAGTGATACCACTTCTTGCACAACAGACAAAGAAAGGTCCATGGGTTTTTCACAGAAAATTGCTTTTTTAGCTTCAATGCAAAGTTTAATATGTGAGGCGTGAAAAGCAGTGGGGGAGGCAATGATAATAGCGTCAATTCCTGAATTTCCCAATAAACCTTCAATTTCATCATAAAATTGAGTCACCCCAAATTGCTTGGCATACACTTGCGCCTCNGCATTGGCATGTGCAATAGCAACAACTTCTGCTTGGGGAATAAATCGTGTAATATTGGAAAGGTGTATTTTCCCAATTCTTCCCATTCCTACAATACCAATTGTAATCAATTTCATAAGTTAATTAAGATATTATTTTTAAATGATTCAGTAGCCATTTCTGCAATATATGAAGCTTGTGTTCCATCATGTGCGCTGATTTCTGGATATCTCTCTTCTACAATACAGGCAATGAATTCCTGAATTTCATTTTTGAAAGCAACATCAAAACGTTCATTAAACGATTGAGAACATTCTTTTCTTACCCCTTCTTTATCAAGTATTTCCACTAAATTTTTCTGTGGTACTGATCCAATTCTGAGGGTGGCGTGGGTACCTACAATTTCGGTTTCTACATTATAACCATGTGCTGCAGTGCGACCCGCAAAGATGAAAGCCATAGCCTCGTTCTCAAATTTCAGAAGTGCCGAAACATTATCTCCATCATCATACTGTTTGTATTCCTGATGAAGATAACACCCTCCTATGGCATAAATACTAGTGGGTTCTGCTTTTAAAAACCAACGTGCTAAATCAAAGTCATGTACCGCCATATCTATAAATTGACCTGGACTGTGTGCTGCATATTTTAGTGCTCCTTCTATGGCTGAATTAGGATCTACACTGTAGCCTCTAAAGAGAATAGGTCGGCCAATTTTTCCCTCATCAATACATTTTTTGGCATATAAATAGGAAGGGTCATAACGCCGCATAAACCCAAGCATAAATACTTTTGACGGATTTTCTGCAACTATTTTTTCAACTTCTTTACAGGCGTCTATAGTGGTAGCTAATGGTTTTTCACAAAAGACATGAAGCCCCTTTTTAAGGCAATAGATGCTTTGCTCTGCATGAAAATTTGAAGGAGAAACCAAGATCACTGCATCTAGATCTATTGTTTCCACCATTTTTTTAATGTCGGTAAAGCAGTTGGTTACACCCAACTTTTCTTTTGCTTTTTTTAGCTCCTCTTCCGAATGGCTACATACTGCAATTAGGCTAGCGTTTTTTGTAGAAGTAATATTTTCTGCGTGTGTAAATCCCAAGCGACCCAAACCCACAACTCCAACTCGAATTTTATTCATTTATAGTTATTCTGATGAAACCAAATATAGTAATAAAAGAATTTCAGTTTATTTTTTAAATAACAGTCATTTAACAGTTATTTCCTATCGTCCTCCCAAACCAATATTTCATTTCTCCGTTCGGCAAAAAAACCAGAACATTTTCCATCCCCATTCCTGTGATACCTCCGTTGGGAGCACATATCAGGGTACATTCATCATCATACAATTCACTAAAAAAATCGCAGCAGTATTGTGGGAAGAAGTAAACTGTTTTTCCTTCAAAGGTATACCGATAAACTTTTGCTGGCGGATTCCGAACCTCTTCTTTTTGTATGGCTGCTATCTTTTGTGTTATGCAATCAGGGGTTTTTACGGACCCTTCTTCTTTGTTACAATTAAAAAAAAGGAGGGTGAGAAGAAGATAAAGGATAGGCGAATGTTTCATGAGCAGCTACACTTTTAAATCATAATTTTTTGACCACATAGGTCACCACTCCCCAGATAATCAATTCGTTTTCTTCGGTAATTTTTATGGGTTGGTATTTGGGATTTTCAGGGATTANAAGGATCTCGTCTTGGGTTACTTTAAGGCGTTTTACGGTAAATTCTCCATCAATAAAACAGATGGCAATTTTGTTGTCTGCAGGTTCAAGGCTGCGGTCAATGACTAATAAATCTCCATCATCCAAACCGGCTCCTTGCATGGATTCACCAGCAACCCGCGCATAAAAAGTAGCTTCTTCATTCCGAACCACCTCTTGGTCAATACTGATGCGTAATTCTTTAAAATCATCTGCAGGAGAAGGAAAACCGGCGGAAATACCTTCTTGTGCCCAGTGCATTTTTTTGAGGTGTTCTTGATCGGGGTGAAAGAAAACTAATTTTTTTGATTCCATATTTATTTTACAATAATGACTTCGTTGAGTTCTGTAGTGAACCGCTGCGATAAATGTTCTTGTCTCATTTTCCAGGTCCGCTTTAAATCTTGATTTCCCAGTTTTATGCGATGTGGCCCAAAGCGTTTGTGAATTTTGTCGAAGCTTTGCATGACGGCCAAATGCTTTTCGTTATTATTTTGAAAAAGAGTTAATTGACGTTCTTCTGTAGGGACTAGTCCCATGATCATCACTCCTGCTTTTTTATAATGAATTCCTTCTCTGAACATTTTTTTTAAGCCCATGATGGCGTATTTGCTTAAGGTAATGCTTGAATTAGTTGCATGGGGTAGGGGTAACACACAGCTATTACGATAGGGAATACTTCCTTTTTTATGGGGATCACTTTTTACAAAAACTAAGAGTGCATTACAACTACTTTGCTGTTTGCGCATTTTTTCCGCACAGCTTGTGGCAAAGGTTGAGATGCGTTCTTCTAAATCTGAATAACGAGTCAGTGTCCCTTCAAAACTTCGGGTCGTGGCAATTCCTTTTTTGGGAGGCGTAATTTCTTCGAGTTGTATGGAGGGAATTCCTGATAAATCTTTTTTTAACCGCAAACCCAAGACACTCATGTGTTTTCGTACCCATTCGTCAGGGAGTTGTGTGAATTGCAAGGCGTTGGCAACTCCAATGGTTTCTAAGCGTTTTCTGTGTTGCCTGCCTATACCCCAAACGTCACCTATTTCTGTCCACTTCAAGGCTTTAATTCTTTTTTCTTCGGTGTCAATACAATAAACCCCTCGGGTGCGGGCAGCAAATTTTTTAGCAATTTTATTGGCGATTTTAGCTAAGGCTTTTGTGGGTGCCATCCCTACAGAGACAGGAATACCTGTCCATTGCCTTACTTGCTTACGCATTCGATACCCCTCTTGTTCTAAATCAAATAAATCAAAACCTTTGAATTGTAAGAAAGCCTCATCGATACTGTAAACCTCTATGTTGGGAGTATATTTTTCTAGTATCGTCATTACCCGACTGCTCATGTCGCCATAGAGGGGATAGTTGGAAGAAAACACTTTAATGCCTTGTTGCTTAAATTGTTGTTTGTATTGAAAAGCAGGAGCTCCCATGGGAATACCTAATGCTTTGGCTTCATTGCTTCGCGCAATCACACAGCCGTCATTATTGGAGAGGATGACCACGGGCTTGCCTTCCCATTGCGGTTGAAATACCCGCTCACAGGAGGCGTAAAAATTATTACAATCAACGAGTGCAAACATGTCGAAAAAGGTATTAAAATGTTCCTTAATAAAGAGGGGTTTTAAAAAAAGTTTTCCCCTTTTTAAGCCTCTTTTTTTGTGGCGAAAAAATTGATATATAAAACACGTATTTTTTAAGAAATAAAGACCCACTTTAGGCAAAAGTTGTAATTTTGACATTAAGATTTTAGTATCAAACCATTGCATGGATAATTATTCGTTTTTAAACGCTGCGCATACTGCACATTTTGCAGAACTATATGATCAATATTTACAGCAACCAGATAGTGTAGAGCCCAGTTGGAGAGCTTTTTTTCAAGGATTTGACTTTGGAATGGAAAATAATGGTGGTGCAGCTGTTAATTCTCAAGTAGAGGTGCCGGAGCAGGTACAAAAAGAATTCCGTGTCGTAAAGTTGATTGATGGATATCGTACCCGTGGGCATTTATTTACAAAAACAAATCCTGTTCGTGATCGAAGAAAATACACTCCTACATTAGATATTGAAAATTTCGGTTTGTCTCAAGGCGACTTAGCGACAGTGTTTAATGCAGGAGAAATTATGGGCATTGGCCCAAGTTCATTGCAAACAATCATTGAGCATTTACAAAAAATTTACTGTGATTCTATAGGGATTGAATATATGTATATCCGGAATCCAGAAAAATTGAATTGGATTCAGCAACGTTTGAATGTTAATGATAATCATCCCAAATTTTCAGTAGAGCAAAAGAAGCACATTCTTAAAAAACTAAACCAAGCGGTTGGTTTTGAAAATTTTCTACATACCAAATACGTTGGCCAAAAGCGCTTTTCTCTTGAAGGAGGGGAATCTCTAATTCCAGCATTAGATGCCATCGTAGAGGCAGCTGCCAATCAAGGTGTGGAAGAATTTGTTATGGGAATGGCACACCGCGGACGATTAAATACCCTGACCAATATTTTTGGAAAGTCAAGTAAAGATATTTTTAGCGAGTTTGATGGAAAAGATTACGAGGAGGTTATTTTTGATGGTGATGTAAAATACCATTTAGGATGGACTTCACAGCGTGTTACCGATAATGGGAAACACATAAACATGAATATCGCTCCTAATCCTTCACATCTCGAAACTGTAGGAGCCGTAGTGGAAGGGATTACACGTGCAAAACTGGAAAATAAATTTAAGGGAAATACGAATAAAGTTTTACCCATTATTGTTCATGGAGACGCAGCAATAGCTGGGCAAGGCTTGCCCTATGAGATTGTTCAGATGGCAGGTTTAAAAGGCTATGGTACTGGAGGTACGGTTCATATTGTTGTGAATAATCAGATAGGATTTACTACAAACTATTTAGATGCTCGAACCAGTACGTATTGTACAGATGTGGCCAAAGTGACCCTTTCCCCGGTAATGCATGTAAATTCTGATGATGCTGAAGCGGTTGTGCATGCTACTCTATTTGCGTTGGATTACAGAATGCGTTTTGGAGGCGATGTATTTATTGATCTTTTGGGTTACAGAAAATATGGTCATAATGAAGGCGACGAACCTCGATTTACCCAACCCCAATTATATAAAGCCATTGCGAAGCATCAGAACCCCAGAGATATCTATGCTGCCGGACTTAAAGCCGCAGGAATTATAGATGATCAATATGTTAAAACCTTAGAAAAGGAATACAAGGATTCCTTGGAACACGATCTGGAAGACTCGCGCAAAGTAAAAACAACTGTAATTACTCCGTTTATGGCGGATGAATGGAAAACTTTTGAGCGTGTCGATGAAACAGAAATGAGTAAAACTGTCTCAACGGGAGTTTCAAAAGCACTTTTAGATGCTGCTGCCGAGACAATAACTTCTTTACCCAGTGAATTTAATTTTTTAAGAAAAATTGAACGTCTAATTGCTGACCGTAAAGCGATGTACTTTGATAAAAATCAGTTAGACTGGGCAATGGGTGAGCTATTAGCTTATGGTACTTTACTTCAAGAAGGGTACAACGTAAGACTGTCTGGACAAGACGTGGAACGTGGGACATTTTCTCACCGTCACGCAGTAATTAAATCTGAAAACGCTGAGGAAGAAATTGTTTTATTAAATAGAATCAAACCAGGAGATCAAGGTCATTTTAGTGTCTACAACTCACTTTTATCTGAATATGGTGTAATGGGATTTGATTATGGTTATGCCATGGCAAGTCCAAATACACTGACCCTCTGGGAAGCACAGTTTGGAGATTTTTCAAATGGAGCTCAGATCATGCTTGATCAGTATATATCATCTGCTGAGGATAAATGGAAGCTTCAAAATGGACTTGTGTTATTATTGCCTCACGGATATGAAGGGCAGGGAGCAGAACATTCTTCTGCGAGAATGGAACGCTATCTTCAGCTTTGTGCAAAAGATAATATGTTTGTTGCCAATTGTACTACACCGGCGAATATGTTTCACATTTTGAGACGCCAAATGAAAACGAAATATCGAAAGCCTTTGGTGATCTTTACTCCAAAAAGTTTGTTGCGTCACCCGCAAGCGGTTTCTTCAAAAGAGGAATTCATGAAAGGTTCTTTTCAACCTTTAATTCTGGATGAAACGGTAACCCCAAGCGAAATTAAATCAGTAGTTTTTTGTTCAGGTAAATTCTATTACGATTTATATAAAGCAAGAGAAGAAAAAGGACGTGAGGATGTTGCGTTGATTCGTTTGGAACAACTTTTTCCTCTGCCTGTTAATGAAATTGAGGCAGCTATAGCACAATTTGAAAATGCCAAAGATATTGTATGGGCACAAGAAGAACCGCGAAATATGGGGGCATGGAGTTTTTTACTTTTACAGTTGCCCAATGCACAACGTTTTAGACCCGCAACAAGACGCTATTATGGAGCTCCAGCAGCAGGAAGCGCAATTCGATTCCAGAGACGTCATCAACAAGTAATTGATTATGTTTTTGATCCAACACAAGATAATTTTATAAGAAAACCTAAGAAATAGATCATGATTTTAGAAATGAAAGTTCCTTCTCCAGGAGAATCGATCACCGAAGTAGAAATTGCTCAATGGCTTGTCGCTGATGGAGATTACGTAGAAAAAGATCAAGCGATTGCAGAGGTAGATTCGGATAAGGCTACTTTAGAACTTCCAGCAGAAGTTAGTGGAACGATTACACTCAAAGCTGAGGAAGGAGATGCTGTGGCCGTAGGAGCGGTTGTCTGTTTAATTGACACCGAAGGAAAAGTTCCTGAGGGCAAAGAGAATTCCGTTGAGGATAAGCCTGTTGCTGTGGCTTCTGAATCTCCTAAAGCAGCTCCGGTTCAAGAAACTACTTATGCATCACAGACCCCTTCCCCTGCTGCAAGAAAAATTATTGCTGAAAAAGGAATGGATCCAAAGTCTATTAACGGGTCTGGTAGAGCAGGTAGAATTACAAAAGAAGATGCAGTGAAAGCGACTCCTTCCATGGGAAGCCAGCCTGATTGGGGAGCTCGTGCACAAAGTAGAACAAAACTTTCTATGTTGCGCCGTAAAGTTGCAGAGCGTCTTGTTGATGCAAAAAATGAAACTGCAATGCTCACCACTTTCAATGAAGCAGATATGGCTCCCATTTTTGCTGTTCGGAATGCACATAAAGATGCGTTTTTTGAAAAGCATGGGGTAAAACTTGGTTTTATGAGTTTTTTCACAAAAGCTGTAGTTCGAGCCTTAGGTCTCTTTCCTGATGTAAATTCTATGATGGATGGGGATTATAAAATCGCCTATGATTATTGTGATATTAGTGTAGCAGTTTCAGGTCCCAAAGGATTAATGGTTCCCGTAGTTAGAAATGCTGAAAATTTAAGCTTTAGTGGAATTGAAAAAGAAATTGGACGTTTGGCTGTTCGTGCACGTGATGGAAAAATAACAGTAGATGATATGACAGGAGGTACTTTTACAATATCTAATGGAGGTGTTTTTGGATCTATGTTGTCAACACCTATTATAAATCCGCCCCAATCAGGAATTTTGGGAATGCACAATATTATTGAGCGACCTGTGGCGATTAATGGTAAAGTTGAGATACGTCCAATGATGTATTTGGCGTTGTCTTATGATCACCGAATTATTGATGGAAAAGAATCTGTTGGTTTTTTAGTTGCTATAAAAGAGGCTTTAGAAGATCCTTTGACTCACCTTATGGATGGAGATGTAAAAAAAGCATTTGAGTTATAACCAAAGTTTTCGATTTCGGTAATCAACAACTACTTTATTTTTTTTTAAGAAATCAGCACCAATGATACCCTCAATGGGTAAAGCCCCTTGAGATGATAATGTGGTGTTAATATGAGTTAGATCTAGCAATACAAAGCTTAACTTTCCGACTTCATGTCTTCCCAATTGTATTTTACTCTTTGCCGTCAATACAGCTTCCATTTTACCTTTACTTGCTCCTGCTGCTGCAAAAGGATCCCCTTTACTTCGTAATTTAAAGTGCTCCTGTAGTTTTGAGTGGATGCAACTAGAAGAGGCTCCCGTGTCAATAAGTAATTGACAACTGACACCATTAATATGCGCCTTGCATACAATGTGACGTGTTTTGGTCATTTGAAAAGAAACAGAAGGACGTGTTATCATTTTTACCTTAATAACTAAATTAGCTTAACCAACACAAAAGTAATTGTTCTGTTTAAACAGAAGAGTCTTTATATAGTTAAGTAACTTTGTATCCTTATAAATTCAAATAATAATATCTCAATATGCTATTGATAGACACTCACACCCATCTATATGTCGAAGCTTTTGATGAAGATCGAAGTTTAGTGTTGCAAAATGCTCAGGCTGCTGGTGTACAACATTTTTTCATTCCGGCTATTGACAGTACTTATGTTGAGCGTATGTATGCCTTGGAAGCTGCTTATCCTGCTCAAGTACATTTGATGGCTGGATTACACCCTACGCATGTTAAGGAAAATTATAAAGACGAACTCACTTTGGTGGAAGTGCAATTAAAGGCGCGAAAATTTTGTGCCATAGGTGAGATTGGTATGGATCTGTATTGGGAAAAAGAATTTATTAAAGAACAACAAGTTGCCTTTTCCCAACAGATAATATGGGCAAAAGAGTATGGGCTCCCAATAGTAATTCATTGTCGCGATGCATTTAATGAAGTGTTTGAAGTTTTAGAGGAACATCGAGGAAATGATTTATATGGTATCTTTCATTGTTTTACAGGTACATTGGAGGAGGCTAAGCGAGCTATTGATTTAAATTTCAAACTAGGAATAGGTGGAGTGGTGACTTTTAAGAATGGAAAGATAGACCAGTTTTTGAATGAAATCCCCTCTGAAGCTATCGTCCTGGAAACAGATGCTCCTTATTTGGCACCAGCACCCTATCGAGGAAAACGAAATGAAAGTAGTTATCTTTCTTTGATTGCAGAAAAAGTGGCTCAATGTTATGGTTTAACTGAAGATGAGATTGCTTCAATCACTACAAAAAATGCATTATCTATTTTTAAAAATCAAAAAATTAAATTTTAGAAAGAAAAATATTTTTTTAGAAAGATAATTTTCCCTTTATTTGGATATAGATTAAGAGAGGTGGCCGAGTGGTCGAAGGCGCACGCCTGGAAAGTGTGTATACGCCAAAAGCGTATCGAGGGTTCGAATCCCTTCCTCTCTGCAAAAAAATAATATCGTGTATATTTTTTTTTATCTTTAAACGCATTTAATTTAAAAGAACAAACAATTATTTAAAATGAAAAAATTATTTTTTGCCCTTACACTGCTAGGTTTTATGGCTACTGCCAACGCTACAATCGTTACTACTAGCACAGTTGCTACTACAATTTCTCAAGATGCTGATGATCAAGCTACAGCTGAATCCGCAACTTTCACTCAGGAATTAAAGAAACGTTTCATCGAAGGTGGACCCAGTTTCATGGGGATCGTATTGATCTGTTTGATCCTCGGATTAGCCATCGCTATTGAGCGTATCATCTTTTTGAACTTAGCGACTACAAACACTAAGAAATTAACTGAAGGTGTTGAAGAAGCATTGTCCTCAGGTGGTGTTGATGCTGCCAAAGAATACTGCAGAAATACTAAAGGACCTGTAGCTTCTATTTTCTATCAAGGTTTAGATAGAATGGATGAGGGTGTTGAAAGTGCTGAAAAAGCTGTTGTAGCTTATGGAGGCGTTCAAATGGGACAACTTGAAAAAAATGTGTCTTGGATATCTTTATTTATTGCATTGGCTCCCATGTTAGGATTTATGGGGACGGTAATTGGGATGATTCAAGCATTTGATAAGATTGAAGCAGCTGGAGACATGCAGCCTTCACTTGTTGCAGGGGGTATTAAAGTCGCCCTTCTAACAACGGTATTTGGACTTGTAGTTGCTATTATTCTTCAAGTATTCTATAACTACATTGTTGCAAAAATCGATAGTATTGTAAACGATATGGAAGATGCTTCAATCACATTGATTGACATCCTTGTTGCACAAAAAAAATAATTAACCCTTAACAGCAATTCATTATGAATATTCAAACAATTGTAAAAGTTATTAGTGCTGTTTTTGGTTTGCTAGGCGTTATATTCTTATTTAGAGTTATTGGCGCAGGAGATGAAGAAATTAAAATGGCAGCCAGTATGGGCGACTTTGGAACAGTATCTCCTTTGGTGTCCCTGTCTATTGCTATTCTTGTAATAATAGTAATCATTACTGTTTTATTTTCTTTATTAAACCTAGCTTCTAGTGGACAGAAATTGAAAAAATCCCTCCTTTTTATAGGATGTTTTGTTGTCATATTGGTTATCGCTTATGGCGCTTCCTCTGGTGTTGAAACTCCATTAAAAGACGGTGAAATACTTTCAGCTAGTGGATCCCGATGGGTAGAAACAGGATTAAGAATGTTTTATCTTTTAGCAGCATTGGCCATTGGTTCTATGTTGTTTTTTGGAGGTAAGAAATTATTCAACAGATAGATTATGGCAAAAAGAGCAGCACCCGAAGTTAATGCAGGTTCTATGGCCGATATTGC
>JGI26260J51721_1000445_pt1 | contig 18349 bp, 22 predicted proteins | sample SaaInlV_120m_DNA_4_FD_51721 | JGI IMG/M metagenome (IMG submission 51721)
AAACCAGAACGCAGGGGCGATGACACCGTCGCTCAGGTTTTCGGCGGCGCTTTCGATGGCGCCGCGTGCGACGGCTGGTGCGTCCATGTCGCGCACGTCACGCCCCACGATCATCGCCACCGCACGGCGCGCCTCCCCGAGCGATAGGCGCAGCGCATCCCCGACACGCTGTACATGTTCAACCAGTGATTTCTGCGCAAGCAACACCGCACCGACAATCACCTCTGCCCAAATGCCGGGTAAAACCATCAGCATCAGCCCAAGCGCAATGGCACCCACCAGCATAATACTAACCGCAAAGGCCCCCGCACCGCGCGTGTCATCGTTCATGCGCGCATCGAGGACACCAACCGCGCGCCCTATGACCACAGCAGGATGGGGCAGGCGCGACCACAGCCATTTGGGTTCCCCCAACAGCGCGTCCAACACCATGGCCAACACCAACGCCATCAGGCCAGCGCCGCCCTTAACTGGTCCCATCGATCAGGGTGGGGCAAGCCAAGCCTGATCCAAGTCGCGGAATAAGGGAATATGCGCGACCAGACATGGCCTTGCGCCAATTTGTCTTGCATCGCCGCCGCATCAGGAACGGCGTAGGTGCGAAACAAATTCGTCCCGCCGACCAGTTTCCAACCCACCAAAGCATCCAACCTTGCGGCATCAACAGCCAACCGCGCCCGCGTCGCTTCGGCCCAAGCCACATCGCTAAACGCCCGCGCCCCGACTTCGAGGGCGGGGCCCGACACCGCCCAAGGCCCTAACAAATCCACCAACTGCTNNNCCGCTTTGCCATGGCATCATTGCAAATCGCAAAGCCGAGCCTTGCACCCGCTAGTCCCCAGAATTTGCCAAAACTCTTCAAAACAATCTGTTNGGGTTGCGTGGCGGCGGCCACCAGGCTCGCGTCGGAGGCGATGTCACAAAAACTCTCATCAATGACAGTCGGGCCTGTCAAATCAGTCATGCTCCAGCGTCGCCCATCTGGATTATTAGGATGTACCAACACACGCACATCGGCGGCACCGTTTGGTTGGACAACCCATCCATTCGCCGCGAACGCTGCACCATGTTCATTATATGTAGGTGAGGGGATTATAACGGTATGACCCTTAAACACCTGCGGCATTGCAGCAATAATCGCCGATGCGCCGTTCGCGGCCACAATTTGCGCGCCGTCGGGCACGTTCCAGAATTTGCGTGCTGTCGCCAACAGCCGATCCATCGCACCTTGATCGGGGAGGGCGGTCCACGCATCCGCCGAAATCTCGCCCACCGGATAGGGCACCGGATTGATCCCCGTGCTTAGATCCAGCCAGTCCATCCGCGTGCCGCCATATCGCGCCACCGCGGCGTCTAAGCCCCCGCCATGATCGCGCTTTTCACTCATCCGGCAAAGGCTGATGACGGGACACAAAATGCCCTTTTACGCCTTGGGGCCATGTGCGGTAGGGCACTTGCCCAGTTTCGCTTGCTGCATGCAGGGCCGCGTATTCAACAATCGCCTCGGCATGTTCTGTGGTGGCCTCAAATGTGCCCAGTGAATAATTGATCTTATCGCTGGATTGCACCGTAATGTTGCAGGCGCGATCACAGCCCATGGTGCAAGACAAACGGCGCGTTTTCACGTCGCCTAAACCTGCCGTAGCGGCCTCAACCAGTTCGGCCAAGGCCTCTCCGTCGGTCTTTTCCATGCCGGTGTCTTCCCAGCCGGTGCGCTTACAAGTGTCGCAAACAGTAATCCAAGTGGTCATGGTGGCCTCACGCGTTCAGGTTCGCCGAACTTGAACAAGAATTGGCGCGAGGCCGCAACCCTTAACCCCCTCCTTCAGCCGCGGTTGTGCGGTGCCATGAAGTCCAGATCAGGATTGATCGGGATAATGCGGTTCGGATTAATCGTCTCGTGGGAATAATGATAATGCCGCACGATGTGGTTCATGTTTGTTGTCTCGGCGATGCCATCAATCTGGAACAGTTCGCGCGTGAAGTCCCAAAGGTTCGGGTAATCCAAGATCCGCTTTTTGTTGCACTTGAAATGCAGATGATAGACCGCGTCAAACCGCACCAGCGTTGTCCACAGCCGCCAATCTGCTTCGGTTAAACGATCCCCCATCAGGTAGCGTCCTTCGCCCAAACGCGCCTCTAGCCATTCGAGCGATTCGAACAGCGGCACGACGGCTTTGTCATAGGCCGCCTGCGTGGTCGCGAACCCCGATTTATAGACGCCGTTGTTTACGGTGTCATAGATGCGCGTGTTCACCTCCTCGATGTCATCACGCATTTCCGCGGGCCAATAATCGTCCGTATTCCCCGTAACCCCATCAAACGCGGAATTAAACATGCGGATGATCTCGGAACTTTCATTGCTCACAATAGTTCCACGTTCTTTGTCCCACAAAATCGGAACCGTCACGCGGCCCGAGATCTCAGGGTCCGCCTTAAGGTAAATGTCGCGCGCAAACGGTAGGCCAAACAGATCATCTCCCGTCGCACCGTGTTCATCCGTTTCAAACGTCCACCCATCGCTGAGCATATCAGGATGTACGACGGACACGCTGATGTGGTCTTCAAGGCCTTTCAGGGCGCGAAACACCAAAGCGCGGTGCGCCCACGGACAGGCATGGGACACGTACAAATGATAGCGCCCCGATGCGGCCTCGAATCCGTCGGTCCCGGTTGGGCCCACCGATCCATCCGCAGTGATCCAATTGCGAAACGCCGCCGTAGAGCGTTTGAACGCGCCGCCCGTCGATTTCGTGTCATACCAAACGTCGTGCCATTTTCCGTCGACCAGTTGTCCCATCGGGGTTCTCCTGTAAATTCTGTTGGCCTCTTGTACGCTGCGCGCGCACGTCAGCCAACTGGCGTCTCAGCGCAGAAATGGTGCGTATGTGCACAAGGCGCAATCACAAGCCCACGCGCCGCATACCTGATTGCACGGCGCGCTTCCCCACGATACCAACGAGTCGACGACGCCCGTCAGATTCATTTCGAGGGCCAGAGAGGTTGTTGCCAGTCGGTTGACCCAACACGGGGACCGTAGGGCAAATCGTCCAACACCGCATGCAGCGGTTCTCTGGTCTTGCCATAGATATCGGAGACCGCCATGCGCTTAACACTTGCTTTTATCCTTACCGTACTGGTGGGCCCTGCGCTGGCCCATATCGGGCATCTTGGCGAAGTCGCAGGCCACGGCCACTGGATCGCGCTGGGCGGAATCGCAATCGCTGCCGGAATTGCATTACTGGGTGGGCGCAAGAAATCAGATGCTGCGAAAGCGGACGATCAGGAAGACGACATCGATCAGGACGAAGGGGAACCCGCGTGACCAATTCACCAAAAACAGGCGTCATGATCTGCGGACACGGGTCGCGCTCCCAATCCGCGGTGGACGAATTCGCGACGCTAGCCGACAAGCTGCCCGCGTATTTGCCCGACGACTGGCAAACCGAATACGGCTACCTCGAATTTGCGAACCCCGTGATCCGCGACGGCCTCGATAAGCTGCGCGAAGCTGGCTGCGAACGTATTCTCGCCGTGCCCGGCATGTTGTTCGCCGCGATGCATTCCAAGAACGACATCCCGACCGTGCTGAACACCTACGCTGCCAAACACGGCATGCAGATCAGCTATGGCCGCGAACTCGGTGTTGATCCCAAAATGATTGCGGCCGCCGCAGGGCGCATTACCGATGCCGTAGCTGCTGCCAATATCAAATATGGTGAAGTCTCGCTCCACGACACCTGCCTTGTCGTCATCGGGCGCGGTGCGTCTGATCCAGACGCCAACGGCAATGTCGCAAAAATCGCGCGTATGCTGCACGAAGGTCTTGGCTTTGGCTGGGTCGAAACAGGGTATTCTGGCGTCACATTCCCGCTTGTTGAACCGTGCCTCAGCCATGCAGCCAAGCTTGGTTACAAACGCATCGTCGTCGCACCGTACTTCTTGTTCTCGGGGATTTTGATCGACCGCATCTATGGTTTCACCGATCAAGTCGCAGCAGACCATCCCGATATCCAGTTCGTCAAATCAGGCTACCTTGGTGACCATCCCAAAGTGCTGGAAACTTTTGCTGAACGCATCATCGAACAGACGGGCAAAAACCCGCCGCCCAATTGCGGCACCTGCGCCTACCGCACCCAAGTCCTCGCGACAGAGGACGGGAGCCACGTTGAAATCAAAGCTGAAGACCGCGCAAACCATCCCGCGTTCTCAGACACGCCGCCGCCTACATGTGTGCTGTGCAAATACCGCACCCAAGTCGTTGGCTTTGAATCCGAAGTTGGTGCCATCCAAGAATCCCATCACCACCACGTGGAAGGCCAAGGCGCATCGGCACCGGGATCAAACGTCGCGGATTGTAAGTTGTGCGATACCTTCTGCACAGGCATGTGCCGTCTTGAGGCGCAGCACGCCCATGATCATGCACACGACCACGCCCATGCGCACGGGCATGACCACGATCATCACCATCACGCCGTTTACCCCCATGCCAAACACCCCCACGGCCCCGAATCTGCGCGCAAGAAACGCTAATGCGCCCCTATGAGACCAACCCCACAGCGATCTACGCACAATCCTTCGCGACAGTGCGCGCAGAGGCACGTCTGGAGCGTTTTCCGACGGCAATGCACCCTCTTATCACGCGTTTGATCCATTCGTGTGGCATGGTTGAAATCGCGGATCGTCTGGCCTTTTCGCCCGACGTCGCCTTCGCTGGCCACCAGGCCTTGCAAAACGGCGCGCCCATCCTGTGCGACTGTGAAATGGTAGGCGCGGGCGTCATCCGCCGCTACCTTCCCGCTGGCAACGACGTCATCGTGACCCTCAACGATCCCCACACGCCAGACCACGCAAAGCAAATCGAAAACACCCGATCCGCCGCCGCTGTGGAATTCTGGGAACCCCATATCAAAGACGCCGTCGTCGCGATCGGAAACGCGCCAACGGCGCTGTTCCACCTCCTCGCATTGATCGACCAGGGCTTTCCCAAACCAGCAGTGATCCTTGGCTTCCCCGTTGGCTTTGTCGGTGCTGCTGAATCCAAGGCCGAACTCGCCAACAATCCGCGCGACATTGATTTCGTCGCTCTGCGGGGGCGCAAAGGTGGTTCTGCGATGGCGTCCGCCGCAGTCAACGCCCTTGCCGCTGGCCTACCGGAGCTGACCACATGACGACCCCTTGGCTCCATATTGTTGGTATTGGCGAAGACGGGATGGACGGCCTCACGCCGGTAACCCGCGCCGTTGTTGAAGCTGCCGAAGTCATTGTTGGTGGCGATCGTCACCACACCCTATCCATCAACCCCGAAGCGCAGCGGATCGCGTGGCCTTCGCCCTTTGATGCGATGATCGAAACCCTCGCGTCGCTCAAAGGTAAACGCGCCGTGGTCCTTGTGACGGGTGATCCGCTTTGGTTTTCCGTGGGGGCACGGATCGGGCGCGCTATTCCCGCGGATGAACTGGTCTATCACCCCCAACTCAGCGCGTTCCAACTGGCGAGCGCGCGCATGGGCTGGAGCCTTGCTGACGTCGAAACTCTTACCGTGCATGGTCGCCCCGTTGAACAAATGATTGCGTTCATTCAGCCAGATCAGCGCCTGATTGTTTTGACGACAGGGGCAGACACGCCGACGCAAATCGCCAAATTCCTAACAGATCGCGGGTTCGGGAAGTCAAAAATGACCGTCCTTGCAGCCATGGGTGGCGCGCGCGAAGAACGCTTTGGTGGTACCGCACATGATTGGGCCCATGACGTGCCCGCGTTCAACACACTGTGTATCGATTGCATCGCCGCCCCTGATGCCGCACTGCTTCCCCGCGTTCCGGGTCTTGCAGATGCGTTGTTTGTTTCTGACGGCACGATGACAAAACAAGAAGTCCGTGCTGCCACTGTTGCCAAACTCATGCCCATGCGCGGTGCTTTGTTGTGGGACATCGGCACAGGCTGCGGCAGTGTTGCCATCGAATGGATGCGCGCCGCACGGTATGCGCGCGCAATTGGCATTGAACCCCGTGNAGACCGCCGCGCCATGGCCGCACAAAATGNCCTCGCCCTCGGCGCGCCCAAACTGGAATTGATTGANGGAACTGTCCCTGACGCGCTCGCCAATCTAGACGCACCCGATGCGGTGTTCATTGGTGGTGGCCTGTCGCGTGAAACCTTCGATGCTGCCTTTGCCGCCCTGCGCCCCCTTGGTCGTTTGGTCGCCAATGCGGTGACCCTTGAATCCGAAGCTGAACTTATCGCGCTGCACAAACTCCACGGCGGCGATCTTGTGAAAATTCAAACTCACCGCGCCGAACCCGTTGGCCGCCTGACGGGGTGGCGTCCGTCCATGCCCGTCACACAGTGGAGCTTGATCAAAAGATGACCGGAACACTTTATGGCGTGGGCCTTGGCCCCGGNGCGCCTGATCTTATGACATTGCGCGCCGCGCGCCTGATCGAAAACGCAAAGGTCATTGCCTATCCGACGCTTGCGGGGGCTGCCAGTTTCGCACGTTCCATCGCGGCTGACCTGATCTCGAAGGACGCGCAAGAAATCGTCATGGACGTTCCCATGTCCGTGCAACGCGCCCCCGCACAAGCGGCCTATGACAAAGGTGCTGCACAAATCGCAGACGCCCTGAACGCAGGCCACGACGTGATTTGCCTGTGCGAAGGGGATCCTTTTTTCTATGGCTCGTTCATGTATGTCCACGCGCGCCTCGCCAAGGGCTTCACCGTCAAAGTCGTGCCCGGCGTCACATCCGTAACTGCCTGCGCGGCTGAGGCTGGCCGCCCGCTTGTGGCGCGCAACGAACGCCTCACCGTGTTGCCCGGCCCCATGGATGAGGCCACATTGCGGGCCCGCATCGCAGGTGCAGAAGCCGTCGCCATCATGAAAGTAGGCCGCCATCTGCCCAAAATCCGCGCGGTGATTAAAGACCTCGGCCTGACCGATTGCGCCACCTACGTTGAACGCGCCACGCTTCCCGAACAGGTCGTGGTGCCGCTGTCACAAGCGCCCGACAAAGCCCCCTATTTTTCAATGATCCTTCTCACGAAAGGAGCCGATCCATGGCTCTAGCCCCTGTCATTCTGGCCCTGTCCAAATCAGGCGAACCAACCGCGCAAAAAATCGCCCAAGCCCTTGGTTGCGCCGTCCATGGCCGCGAAGGACGCGTTGAAAAGGCAGACGCCTTCTTTGCCAATGCCCTCGATCACACGCGCGATTTGTTCGCGTCGGGCACACCAATCATTGGTGTCTGCGCGTCCGGTATTTTGATCCGTGGTGTCGCATCGCTCCTCAATGATAAAACCACCGAACCGCCAGTCATATCTGTGTCTGATGATGGTGGCGTTGTCGTGCCTTTGTTGGGCGGACACCGCGGTGCAAACCGTATCGCCAAACAGATCGCGGATGCGTTGGGTGGTACCGCCGCCGTCACCACAGCGGGCGATGTGGCCCTTGGCGTGGCTTTGGATGAACCGCCCCTTGGTTGGCGATTGCAGAACCCGCGCGATGCGAAATCCGTTATGGCCGCGTTGTTGTCGGGTGCAGGTGCGCGCGTTGCAGGGGAAAATCCACTTGGTGTAACCAACGATCCGAATGGAACCGTCGAAATCCTCGACACTGAGTCTAATCTACGTGGAAATGCGACCCGTTTGGTTTATCACCCTCAACGGTTGGTGCTTGGACTTGGTTGCGCGCGCGGCGCCGACCCAGAGGACATGTGGGATTTGATCGTCAAGGCAGGTATCGCTGACGGCTGCGTTGCTGCTGTTGCGACGATTGATCTGAAGGCGGATGAACCCGCCATGATTGAAACTGCCCGCCGCTTAGCTGTGCCGCTTCTCTTGTTCACGGCGGCAGAGCTAGAGGCCGAGGCCCATCGCCTCGCCAACCCATCCGACGTCGTGTTCGCCGAAGTTGGATGTCACGGTGTGTCAGAAGGAGCAGCGCTCGCTTGTATAGGAAAACTCGCCGACCTCATCGTTCCCAAGATTAAATCATCCACATGCACTGTGGCCGTCGCACGATCTGAAGCCGTNCTTACGACGTTNAATGGCCGCCCTCGTGGTCGTTTGTCCGTCGTTGGCATCGGCCCCGGTCAGGCGGCATGGCGGACACCAGAAGTATCGCGCCTTGTTGCAGATGCAGAAGAACTCGTTGGTTATGGTCTTTATATCGATCTGCTCGGCCCGCTTGCCGCTGGAAAAACCCGGTCCGATTTCCCGCTGGGCGGCGAAGAAGCACGCTGTCGTTATGCGCTGGAACAGGCCGCGCTCGGTAAAAATGTCGCTCTCGTTTGTTCGGGTGATGCAGGCATCTACGCTATGGGTGCGCTGGTGTTTGAATTGCTTGACCGCGCACCAGACCAAGAAGGTGTGTCCGACGCCGCGCGCCGCGTCGAAGTTGTGTGCTCCCCCGGTGTGTCCGCCTTGCAGGGTGCCGCCGCGCGCGCTGGGGCGCCGCTGGGTCATGACTTTTGCACCATTTCCCTGAGCGANCTCCTCACCCCGCGCGATNATATCATCCGCCGTCTGAACGCCGCCGCCGAAGGTGATTTCGTCATCGCATTCTACAATCCCGTGTCGAAAACTCGCCGCACTTTGCTGGCGGAGGCACGCGATATTCTGCTGCAACATCGCCCCGCGGATACGCCCGTTATGCTGGCGTCTAACCTTGGTCGCCCCACAGAACTGGTCCGCTATCGTCGATTGGATGAGCTTGAGGTGGATGAGGTCGACATGCTGACCTGCGTCCTGATCGGATCCTCCAACACCCGTCTTGTCCAGCTGGGCGAGGGGCCGCGCATGTTCACCCCGCGCGGGTATGCGCGCAAAATTGATGGTGACCTCGTTGCCAAACGCGATTCCCCCTATCCGGAGACCTTTTAAATGACCGTCTACTTCATTGGCGCAGGTCCGGGTGATCCCGAACTTCTGACCCTCAAAGCTGCCCGTTTGATCAAGGCCTGTCCTATGTGTTTGTATGCAGGATCGCTGGTGCCCGAACAGGTCGTGGCCATCGCGCCCGAGGGGGCGAAAGTCATCGACACAGCACCCATGAACCTTGACGAAACCCATGCCGAAATCGTTGCAGCCCATGCAAAAGGCCAAGACGTCGCGCGTGTGCATTCCGGTGATCCATCGCTTTATGGTGCCATCGCAGAGCAAATCCGCCGCCTCAAGGCCGAAGACATCCCGTATGAGATCATCCCCGGTGTACCTGCCTACACTGCCGCCGCCGCCGCATTGGGCCAAGAACTTACGGTGCCCGAGGTCGCACAATCTATCGTGCTGACCCGTATGTCGATGAAATCTACAGGCATGCCGGCGGGTGAAACCCTCGATAATTTCGGGCGCACGGGCACGACGCTGGCGATCCACCTTGGCATCCGGGCCTTGCGTGAAATTGAACGCCAGCTCATCCCGCATTATGGCGCGGATTGCCCCGTTGCCGTGATCTACCGCGTAGGCTGGCCCGACCAGTTGATTATTCGCGGCACGCTGTCTGATATTCGCGCCAAGGTTCGCGACGCCAAAATCACCCGAACTGCACTGATTCTGTTGGGGCCAGCCCTGTCAGACAGCCACGGCTTTCCGGATTCCGCGCTTTATGATGCCGCAAAGCCGCACGTTGCGCCCCAAAGTCAAAGCATAGTTGATCCGCCGCACTGCAGCGTTTCCAGATGCCGCAATGCGGCGGATTTGTTAACTTGACCGTAACCAGTATTGCCCCATCCTCCCTTATGTCGATAGACGACTTTGGGGAATAAAATGCTGGAATCACTGCCACAATCCATTCGCGACGAACTGCACTTGGCGCGGAACAAAACGGCGCAGCGGCGCAATCGTTTGCGTGTCGAAGCTGGTGGTGAAAGCTACCGTATTGTGCGTATGACGGATGAAGGGTTTGCCCTTGATGCAGCGGACGCGCCCAAACTACGTGGCCTTGCCGATCTGTTTGATGGCAGCCGCCACCTCAGCCAATGTCTTATCGTTGCGGCCAACGAAGAAGACGGCGAAATGGTTTATGATTTCAAACGCAACACGACAGCCCACGACGGTGCCCCCCTAGATTTTGAACGGGCCGTGGATGCGCCGATTGCTTTGCTGGGCCGCTAACCGTTTGTCGTATCAGATTCGGTTGGCGCATCCATCGGTGTGCCAATAGTTATCGTTGCCGCGAACACGACCGCCGCAAGCGTAATAATCCCGATCGTGCCGATCAATGCCATCCGCACAGCGCGACGCTGTCCATCGTCTGTGATGGGGCGATCACCAATGCCCAGACGCGGTTTTATTGCAAGTCACCGAAGGCTTTGTCCAAACGATCTACGGCCTCTTGGATTTGCGCGCGTGGGGCCGCGAAATTGAACCGCATGAACGTGTCACCCCCTGATCCGAACGTNGGCCCGTGGTTTGCGGCAATCCTTGCATCTTGTTCAACGCGCGCTGTGAAATCTTCGCGGCTCATGCCTGTCCCTGCGAAATCGACCCACGCCAGATAGGTGGATTCGAGGTTCATAGACGCGAGCCCGGGAATAGCGTTCACGCCCGTATCAAACAGTTTGCGGTTTCCGTCCAGATGGGTGCGCAGTTCATCCACCCAAACGGCACCTTCGGGGGAATACGCAGCCTCTGCCATGAACAGCCCGAATGAATTCGGCGACAGTCCCATTGCCGCCATGCGCGCACCGAAGACGGCCCGCAAATCAGGGTCTTCGATAATGACATTGCCTGAATGCGATCCGGGAATGTTGAACGTCTTGGTCGTCGCAGTCATCATCACCAATCTGTCTTCGATCCCGTCGATATGCGACATGGGCGTGTGCACCGCACCGGGAAATGTCAGGTCGTGGTGGATTTCATCGCTGACCAAAATCAGGCTGTGCCGCTTGGCGAATGCGGCAACGGCCCGCAGCTCCCCCTTGGACCAAACGCGACCACCGGGATTGTGCGGTGAACACANGATCACCATGCGCTCATTGCCTGTCATTTGCGCATCATAGGCGTCAAAATCAAATTCATAGCGGCCGTTNTCGTTGACCAGATTGCATTCAACAACCTGTCGTCCAGCGGCATTAATCACCTTTGCGAAGGCGTGATAGACAGGCGTGAACAACACGACGCCATCATCGGGCTTGGTAAAGGCGTCCACACACATGGCCGTTCCGTTCACCAGACCGTGGGTTGTGAAAATCCAAGATGGATCAATCTTCCAGCCGTGCCGCGTTTCCATCCACCACTGGATCGCAGCGAGGTATTTGCTGTCATCCCCGAAATATCCATACACCCCATGGTCGTGCATGGCTTTCACCGCATCCTGCACACAAGCGGGGGGTTGGAATTCCATGTCCGCCACCCACATCGCGATACCNTCNTGTGCATCGACGCCGTAAATCTGCTCCATCCCGTCCCATTTCACACAATGGGTGCCGCGGCGGTNGATGGGGGTGTCNAAATTCATGAACGATNTCCTTTTACNACAANCTAGCTGTGTCGCCGCTGGGTGCAAGGCAATGTTGCACAGACCAGCGGATCGTCTTACAGGGTGCCCATGACAAAACGTACGATCCTTCTCCATCCCGATCCGCGCCTCAAGGCTGTGTGCGATCCTGTTGATGCGTTCGACAAGGACCTGCGCGCGCTGGCGGATGATATGCTTGAAACCATGTACGATGCCCCCGGTATCGGTTTGGCCGCGCCTCAGGTTGGCGTCATGAACCGCATGCTGGTGATGGATTGCGTCAAGGATGATCTTGCGGCGGCAGAACCCATGGTGTTGATCAACCCCCGCGTGATTGATGCGTCGACAGACCTTAATGTTTATGACGAAGGCTGCCTCAGCATCCCCGATCAATACGCTGAGGTCGAACGCCCCGCGCGAGTCAAAGTGGAATGGTCCGATCTGGATGGTAAAACCGTGCAAAAAGAATTCGACGGCCTTTGGGCGACCTGCGTGCAGCATGAAATTGACCACTTGAATGGCAAGCTGTTCATCGACTACCTCAAACCTCTCAAACGTCAGATGATCACGCGCAAAATGCAAAAGCTTAAGCGCGAGATTGCCAGAGGACTATAGCGTGGCAGCGCGTAACATCCGCCTGTGGCCCGATCCGGTTTTGTCGCAGCCTTGCGCGCTGTATCCAGCATGAAAACGACCACCTGAAGGGCACTGTTATATTCGATCACCAAACGCCCGAAATCCGCGCCGCATTGGAAGCCTCATATGTCTCATAGACCGTTCGTGCCCTATCCCGCGAAGATCCTGCGCACCAAGGCGGTGGAAGTTGACGCCATCACCGATGACATCCGTGCCCTGTGGGACGAGATGATTGAGGCCATGGATGCGATGCCCGGTGTTGGCCTTGCGGCACCGCAANTNGGCGTGGGTTTGCGCCTTGCGGTGGTGGATGCGTCCGACAAACGGGGGCAAGCGGTGCGCATGGCGAACCCGTCGATCCTACACGCATCGCAGGAATTGCGTCTGCACGAAGAAGCCTCCCCCAATTTGCCAGGTGTCGTCGCAGGGCTTGAACGCCCGCGCGCGGTGACAGTTCGGTTCATGAACGAGGCGGGATTATATGATCGTCAGGATTTTGTCGGGCTTTGGGCGACGTCCGTGCAGCACCAGATCGATCATCTGGATGGCAAAATGTACTTTGACCGCCTCAGCCGCACCAAACGCGATATGTTGATCAAGAAGGCACACAAACTGCGCTGATACGTGCGGGGTGTTTCATACAAGATGAAGGGGTAAAATATGCGCATTATCTTTATGGGAACGCCTGATTTTTCGGTGCCTGTTCTGGACGCTTTGGTTGGCGCGGGCCACGATATCTGTGCTGTCTATTCTCAACCGCCCCGCCCCGCAGGTCGTGGCAAAAAAGAACGGCCAGGCCCCGTGCATGCGCGTGCAGAAACGCTTGGCCTGACGGTGCGACACCCCGTGTCCCTGAAATCAGAAGAAGCCTTGGCTGAGTATCAAAACCTCAAAGCCGACATCGCCGTTGTTGTTGCCTATGGCCTGATNCTCNCCCAAGCGATCCTTGATGCCCCGACCCATGGCTGCCTGAATATTCACGCATCACTGCTGCCCCGTTGGCGGGGTGCCGCCCCGATCCACCGCGCGATTATGGCGGGGGACGCGGACACAGGCGTGTGCATTATGCAGATGGAAGCAGGCCTTGATACTGGGCCTGTCTTACTTCGCAAATCCACACCGATTGCAGTGGGCGAAACCACGGGAGCATTGCACGACCGCCTAAGCGCCATGGGCGCTACGGCCATCGTTGAGGCGCTTGATAAACTGCGGGGTTTGACCGCCGTTCCCCAGCCAGAGGACGGCGTCACCTACGCGTCAAAGATCGACAAAGCCGAGGCCCGCGTTGACTGGACACAGCCCGTCGATAAGGTGATTGCACAAATCAACGGCTTGTCGCCCTTCCCCGGTGCATGGGCGCAAGCGGGGGGGGAGCGCATTAAATTCCTGTCCGTCAGCCCGTCGAAAATCACAGCGTCCGTTGGGCAAATTATCTGTGATGAAGACGGTCTACATGTTGGTGCAGCGGGGGGCGCACTTCGTATCCGCGACCTTCAGCGCGCTGGCAAAAAGCCGAGCACATCGCGCGATGTTTTGCGGGGTTGGACCCCGCCGACCCATTTCGATTAGGCGCGCGGTGGGCGACTTTTGTAGACGGGCAACCGCCATCCGAACGCCAAGGCGCCCCCGCGCAGCACTAACGTAACGATGGCGCAGGCGATCAAGGCTAATCCGACCCCCTCACCAATTGCCAACACGGCCAACGCCGCGCCGGCCCCCGCCAAGGCGCACGTNACATAGGGTTCCCCCTGCTTGAGAACCAGTGGCACTTCGTTGCAGACCACGTCGCGCATCAACCCACCAAAACAGCCNGTCGCGATGCCCATAATCAANACGATCGGCCATGCCACACCGACAGATATGGCCGCCGCCACGCCCGCAGGGACNGCCACCGCCAAGGCCACCGCGTCCAGCCAGAAGATCGCCTTCTGACGAGATTCCAAAACATGCGCGGTGAAGAAAACAAACAACGCGGCCCCGCTTGCAACCAGCACAAAGGACGGCGCGCTGACCCAGAATACAGCGCGGTCCAATATCACATCGCGCACCGTGCCGCCCCCGACTGCCGTGAGGCAGGCCACAAACACAAATCCGACAATGTCCAACTGTGATCGGCTTGCGACCAGCGCACCCGTCAGCGCAAAAATGAACACCGACGCATAATCGAGCATGAGGACAGCGCTCATTTACCGGCCGTCTTAAAGGGGGCCATGCCACCGCGCGCCAATTTATCCGCGCGTTCGTTTTCTGGATGCCCATCGTGCCCTTTGACCCATTCCCACGTCACGTCGTGGCGCGTGGTCGCAGCCTCAAGGCGCTTCCAAAGGTCTTCGTTCTTCACAGGCTTTTTCGCGGCCGTCTTCCAGCCCCGCGACTTCCAGCCAAAGATCCACTTGGTGATCCCATCCTTCACATAAGAACTATCGGTCACCAGGGTAATTTTGGAGGGTCCCGCCAAAGCCTCAAGCGACGCAATCGCCGCCATCAATTCCATCTTGTTGTTGGTGGTCAGTGCGGCACCCCCGCTCAACTCTCGTTCTTTCACAACGGCATCGCCGTCCCGCGCAATCAGGATCGCACCCCAACCGCCCGGTCCGGGATTTCCTGAACAGGCCCCGTCCGTGTACGCATAAAGATCAGGCACTTGGTTTCACCGCCATGACTACAATCCACCAATCATCTGTTCCTGCAAGGCCGACCTCATGGCCGACATCTTGCGCCACAATCTCAAGCCCTGCGTCAGTCAGCAGATCGCGCAATTCGGTCTCGCTGACAAAGGTGTATTTACGCTCCAGATGGTCGCGCNTTGTGCCCGCGCCCGTTTTCATGCCGATATGAAATACACCACCTNCGCGCAAGGCCCGCACAATAGCAGCCAGATGCAGGGGCAGCTTTTCGCGGGGCGCATGCAGTAACGAAAAGTTGGCCCAAACCCCGTCGTATGCGTCAACGGCGTCTAAATCATCAAATGTGCCTTGCCGCGCGGTCACGCCGTTCACCTCGGCTGCAACGCGGATCATTTCAGCCGACGCATCCATCGCATCCACGTTCAGAACCGCGGCCATCATATGGCGCGACGCGCCCGCGGTGCCACACCCCAGATCAAGCACATCCCCGCCTGAAGGCAGGGCCTCGATAAAGCGGCGCAGATGGGCACCGGGCTTGGCATTCGTATCGAAACGCGCGGCATAATCGGCGGCCTTTTCGTTATAGACCGCGATNGTTTTCTGATCGACGCTCATAAGACCACCGGAAGTAAGCAGAGGATGACAATGCCCGTCAGAAGAACCCGCAGCGCCATCCACCAACGCGGGGCCAAACCCCATATCGAGAATGCGTAATCCAGTACCAGCAAGGCCGCGAAACCCGCGATCAGGTTCATTCCGGCAGACACCGGACCACCGCCAACCATTAAGAACGCCCAAAGCGCTGGCAGAACCGACAATGCATACCCCGTCGCGGCCTGACCGCCCATTGCATTGGTGGCAAAACCCCACAACACGCCGGACATAAACGACAGGATCACAGTGCCATAGGCCAGCCCGACATGGGGCCCGATAAAACGAGGCCCGATGATGCCAACCGTCCACTGCGCGACGTCCGCGTTGTAAATCGTTACGACGCCCCAAACGAACGGGAGCAATCCCACAAGGCCAAGGATCAACGCGGATTTTGGAATGTCGCGAAAAATCACGCCGGTTCCCGCAACACGCGTGGCACTTTGAATTCGACGTTTTCGACAGCCGTTTCGACCTGTTCAAACGTCACATCATAGCGGTCTTTGAACGCGTCGATGACCTCATTGATCAGCACTTCGGGCGCGCTTGCGCCAGCGGTGATACCAATGCTTTTGATCCCCTCCAGCGCGCGCCAGTCAATGTCGGCCCCGCGCATCACAAGCTGGGCATATTCGCACCCCGCTTTGCGCCCGACCTCAACCAAGCGCTGTGAATTGCTTGAATTAGACGCACCCACAACCAGCATCGCGTCAGCCAAGGGTGCCATCGCTTTGACAGCTTCTTGGCGGTTCGTCGTGGCGTAACAAATGTCTTCTTTATGTGGTCCAACAATACCGGGGAACCGCGCGTGCAACGCGGCTACGATATCGATCGTGTCATCCACCGACAGCGTCGTCTGCGTCACAAACGCGAGCCGTTCAGGATCGCGCGGCGCAACATGTGCGACGTCTTCAACGGTTTCCACCAAGAGCACTTCACCGTCGGGCAACTGCCCCATTGTGCCGACCGTTTCAGGGTGGCCGTCATGGCCGATCATGATCATCTGCAGCCCGTTGTCGGCGTGGCGCTGGGCCTCAATATGGACTTTGGACACAAGCGGGCAGGTGGCATCGACGAACACCATCTCGCGCTTGGCGGCAGCGGCGGGCACGGCCTTTGGAACACCATGGGCGGAAAAGATCACGGGGCGGTCGTCAGGGCATTCGTCCAGTTCTTCGACGAACACAGCCCCCTTGTCACGCAGGTCATCCACGACGAATTTGTTGTGCACGATTTCATGGCGCACATAGACGGGCGCGCCCCATTTTTCCAAGGCGAGCTCTACGATCTTGATTGCGCGATCCACGCCAGCACAAAATCCGCGCGGTGCGGCGAGATACAACGTCAGGGGGGGCTTGGTCATGTGGCAATTCTCCGTTGATGTGAACTTAGGCGCGGTGCGCTGCCACGTCCAGAGCGACACAGAAAAACGGGCACCCTAATTGGGCGCCCGATATTCTATTCTTCTTCATCCGCCAGTTCCTGACCGACAGGTGCGTCGCGGGGTTCACGCGGGGGGCGGCCAATGACATCGCGCAGCTCATCGAGCTCAATGAAATTGTCGCACTGACGGCGCAGTTCGCCTGCGATCATCGGGGGTTGGCTGCGCATGGTCGACACCACCGACAACCGCACGCCCTGACGTTGCAGCGATTCGATCAGCGGGCGGAAATCGCCATCGCCCGAAAAGATCACGATGTGGTCCACATGCGGCGCCAGTTCCATCGCACCCACGGCCAATTCAATGTCCATGTTGCCTTTGATTTTGCGCCGCCCAATGGAATCCGTGAATTCTTTGGCCGGCTTTGTCACCACGGTGAACCCGTTGTAATGCAACCAGTCAACCAAGGGGCGTATCGGCGAATATTCATCGTTTTCCAAAAGAGCCGTGTAATAAAACGCCCGTAGTATTTTCCCGCGGCGCATGAATTCGGTGCGCAATAGTTTGTAATCGATATCGAATCCCAGCGCCTTTGAGGCCGCGTACAAATTGGATCCGTCGATGAAGAGGGCAAGCCTCTCATCACGATAAAACATGACAAATCGTCCTTTCAAATATGCAAGACCGATGGGAACTCGTATGAGTGGTTGTTCCGATCGAGCACGGCCAACTTAGGGAATTTCTGACATGCGACAAGAGCAACCCAACACGAACGGCAATAAGGTGCTTGTCGCGCTGGGCAGCAATGCCGCGTCAGATGAAGGTGATCCGCGCGCGACGGTGCAAGCGGCGATTGATATCATGCACCATATCTTTAACACCTATGATGATTTCCAAGTCAGCAAACTTTACAGCACACCTGCCTTTCCGCCAGGTACAGGCCCTGATTTTGTCAACGCCGCTTGCAGTTTCCACGCGATGCGAGACGCGAACGGCATCTTGCAAGATTTTCATGGCATCGAAGACATGTTTGGCCGCAAGCGCACCTTGCGGTGGGGGCAACGCANCCTCGACATCGATCTGATCGCCCATGGCCAAGCAATNCTGCCTGATCTGGCAACATATGATCACTGGCGGACTTTGCCTTTGGATGCCCAAAAAACGGATGTGCCCGCCANGTTGATCCTGCCCCATCCCCGCCTTCAGGATCGTGCATTTGTCCTTGTTCCATTGGCGGATGTTGCGCCAGATTGGGTCCACCCGACCCTGGGCCAAAGCGTGTCTGAAATGGTCNCGGACCTCACGGATGCNGCGCGCGCAGAAATCACCCTGCTTTAGCGGTGGGAATCGCTTGTCTTTTANCTGTCAAGCGCCTAGANAGCCCTTTCAGATATACNTTTACCGACTGATTTTAGGAGTGCCCCATGGCCCGCGTGACCGTTGAAGACTGCGTTGACAAGGTTCCGAACCGCTTTGAACTGGTGATGCTTGCCGCACACCGGGCACGTGAAATTTCCGCCGGTGGCGCGCTGACAGTCAGCCGCGACAACGACAAGAACCCTGTCGTATCCCTGCGTGAAATCGCTGAAGAAACTCA
>JGI26260J51721_1000480_pt1 | contig 17791 bp, 18 predicted proteins | sample SaaInlV_120m_DNA_4_FD_51721 | JGI IMG/M metagenome (IMG submission 51721)
GTTCTGGCAACTAGTTTTTCTAGAAAGTGGCGATAAAAAAATCGCCCTAGAAGGTTTTTACCTTCGAGAGCGATATTTGTGACCCCAGCGGGATTCGAACCCGCGCCGCTGCCGTGAGAGGGCAGTGTCCTAGGCCGCTAAACGATGGGGCCGAAAAGCAACTTCAGAAGTCTGCCATAAATCCCGTTCCTTAGCAATCTAAAGACTGAGCAATCTGAGCGCTCCCGGGTGGACCTCAGCGGCAAATGGAGCATTCCCTACAAGCTCTCCATCGCTTGTCACCGGAAAGGAATCATTTGAGATCTTGATGGACTTCGCCTTGAAGATTTCAATCTCCGGAAATCTGATGTGGTTTCCCTTATAAACAGTCGGAAAAATCCGAAGCAGCCTGGCCCTAGAGACTTTATGAAGCATGAAAACTTCCAGCTCACCGTCGGTAAAGTCCGAACTTGGAGAAATCTTCATTCCGCCTCCAAAGTTCTTGACGTTAGCCACACCGCAAAGCATTGCTTCAACCACTCGCTTTTCGCCGTCAATGTCCAGGTGATATTCGATGGCTTCAAACGACGGTAGCTCCAACAAAAGTGCCGCAACATAGCTGTTGGGCCCCTTTGGCCACTTCAAAGAATTCGCCCTGGTTGCGCAGAGTGCATCAAAACCGGCAGAAATAGAACCGATTGACCAAAAATCTCGACCTGAAACACTCACCTTCATGGCGTCAACGCGTTTTGGAGAATCAAGCGCAGCGATTATGTTCTCGACCGCAGCTTTAGTGTCAGTGAGCGAAATCCCAAGCTCGCGCACCTGATCATTACCGCTTCCGGCTGGGATTAGACCAAGTGGAAGCTGGTTTGGGACCGCCAAGTTCACACCCAGCTGGCTGGTGCCATCGCCACCAATTGCCACAATTCCAGATAGGTCCTGCGATTGAATCATTTGCTCGGCCTTTTTGATGGCGCCTGCAGCCGTGTCGCCGGAGAGGTTCACCACCGGAATACCCGCCTCAGCAAAATNTTCAAACGCTGCCTGGCCCACTGCCTTGGCTCCGCCTCGATTGGCCTGTGGATTAAGAATTACTCCAAGTGGCTTCATTGGCACTACCTTTCACCGAACAAGATAAACATAGACTGATTTCAGGAGAGACATGAAAATNATCAAGCACAACCACGCACTTCTGGAACTGGTCTTGGATTCCGGCACGGTTTTGATAGACCCCGGGATGTATCAGGAACAGTTGCCTGATTTTCAAAACGTCCTTGCGGTTTGCCTGACTCACGTCCACGACGACCACAGCTATTTGCCGCACATCAAAACGATTCTGGAATCAAACCCGGAAGCAGTGATCTTCGGTCCCCCTGAAGTTGCCACCAAGCTCGCTGGCCTTCCAGTGACTCTCGCATATCACGGTGACCACTATGAAATTGGCGATTTTGTTCTGGATTTCTATGGCTACCTCCACCAAGAAATTCATCGCAGCATTACCCTGGTTGAAAATTTGGGCGTAATGGTGAACAGCAAGCTGTATTACCCAGGAGACAGCTACACGATTCCGGATTCTCCGGTTCAGGTCCTGGCCTGCCCAACCAGTGCCCCATGGCTGAAAATTTCGGATGTGATGGACTTTGTCGCTGCCATAAAGCCGAAGCGAGCTTTCGCTACCCACAACGGTCTGGTAAATCAAAATGGTCACGCGCTGCAAAATGCTCGGGTAAAGGAAGTCACTGAGAAATTCGGAGGCGAGTTTGTTTACCTGGAGCCGGGGCAGGTTTTAGAAATCTAGATTGCCACTACCAGCGATGCAGCCAGCATGGCGAGCGTCACTGGACCCCAGAGCCGGCGCTCTTTCATGCTTTTGGTGATGTTATTCATGATTGCTGCTAGAGCGCAGAAGGCGACCATCGCCCAGTTTCCAATTTGATTGAACTGCCCATCAAAAAGCGGCTGAAAAACACCGACTTGAGCCAGGCAGTGACCTGCCAGCCCGAGCATCACAATCACCGAAAAAATACTGGTTGCGCGCAGGCGGAGTGAAAGTTTGCCAGCGGCTTGACCACCATAGGAATACTCACCAAGCGGTGCGCCGAGAACAATCGCCACATGAAATAGGGCGGTGGAAATAAAAGCGAAAACNAGAAACCAAGCTGAAAAGGCGTCTAACATCTACGCTCCTGCTGCGTCTTGCTGGGGTACCTGGACTCGAACCAAGAACAAATGAACCAGAATCATCCGTGTTGCCAATTACACCATACCCCAAGGGTCGGGCCTAGACCCGAGGTCCTATCCTAGTGGGATTGAGCAAATGCCTCTAGTCGAGCTAGTGAGCTTTGCTTTCCCAAGATCTCCATGCACTCAAAAAGCGGAGGGCTAACCCTTCTACCGCTGATAGCCGTTCTAACCGGCCCGAAGGCGTTACGAGGCTTCTCCCCTAGGCCTTCCACGAGAGCGTCGCTGAGTGCCTGCTGCAGCGCTTCGGTGCTGAAATCAGCCAGGTCCTTGATCGCCAAGATGGCTGCACTAACAATTTCAGCTGCATTTTCAGGCAGCTGCTTCTTAGCATCCTCATCGATTGAGAGGTCCTGATCGGCTACGAACATGAACTCGATCATTCCAACTACGTCGCTCAAGACAGTCACGCGCTCCTTCGTCAATGGAGCAAGCTTTGCCAAAACCTCGGCTTGGTGCTCTGTCACCGTTGCGCCAATGACGCCAGCGGACTGCAAATAGGGCAGAACCCGGTCCATAAAGTCTTCGTCCGTGAGCAGGCGGATGTGAGCGGAGTTGATCGCCTCGGCCTTCTTCTGGTCAAACCTGGCAGGGTTTGGGTTGACGTCAGTGACCTCAAAATTGGCACACATCTCTGCCATCGAGAAGATGTCACGATCTGCAGAAATTGACCAACCCAACAGGGCCAGGTAGTTCAGCAGTCCCTCGGGAATGAAGCCGCGGTCGCGGTGCAAGAACAGGTTGCTCTCCGGGTTTCGCTTCGAAAGTTTTTTATTGCCCTCGCCCATCACAAACGGCAGGTGACCGAAGTNGGGAATGAACTTGGCCACGCCNGCCTCATAGAGCGCGTTATAAAGCGCTATCTGGCGNGGAGTTGAAGACAGTAGGTCCTCACCGCGCAGCACGTGAGTGACTCCCATGAGTGCATCGTCGACCGGGTTCACAAGCGTGTATAGCGGTGCGCCGCCTGGTCGGACCACTACGAAGTCAGGAAAGGANCCGGCAGGGAAGGTAATCTCGCCACGAACTAAGTCGGTAAAAGTTATGTCTTGATCTGGTACCCGCAGCCGCAGTGCCGGCTGCCTGCCTTCGGCTAGGTACGCAGCGCGAGCTTCCTCGGTCAGATCACGCTCAGAGTTGTCGTAGCCAAGCTGGACCGCTCGATCGTTGGCAATGTTTCTAGCCTCGATCTCCTCGCCGGTTAGAAAACTCTCGTAGAGGTGCCCCGATGCCTTTAGCTTCTCAACTACATCCAGGTAAATGTCGCTTCTTTCGGACTGACGATATGGCTCATTTGGGCCGCCGACGTCGATTCCTTCATCCCAGTCGATACCCAGCCACTGAAGCGCTGAAACAAGCTGCTCGTAGCTCTCCTCGGAGTCACGATTGGCATCGGTGTCTTCGATTCGGAAGATAAATTTGCCGCCGGTTTTTCTGGCGTAGGCCCAGTTGAACAGCGCGGTGCGAATCAGTCCAACGTGAGGGGTTCCAGTAGGGCTCGGGCAGAATCTAACCCGGACTTCAGCGCCCTGGGCAGTAGTGGTTGGTGCGGTAATTTTTGTCATTTTCTAGCTATCTAACTAAGCAACCGGGTTGTGTAAAACGCCGATGCCACTGATTTCGCACTCGACCTGGTCACCAGCTTCAATCCTTGAGATTCCGGCAGGGGAACCAGTCAGGATTACATCGCCTGGGAATAGCGTTACGTTCTGNCTNACATAAGAAACAATGTCAAAGACGTTGGTGATCATGTCATTACTTGTTGATTTCTGCCTGGACTGGCCATTGACTCTTGACTCAAGNGNAAGAGCTTCAGGGTCCAGCTCGGTCTCGATCCATGGGCCTAGCGGGCAGAAGGTGTCAAAGCCCTTGCTCCTTGCCCACTGCAGATCAGAAAACTGAAGATCCCTNGCGGTGACGTCATTACCGATTGTGTAACCAAAAATATGGGATGCAGAATCAGCCGTGGAAATGTCCTTGGCCTGCTTGCCAATAACAATTGCAAGCTCGATTTCTAGCTCTACCTGCCCGGACTGCCTAGGCAGCACGATGGTGTCCTCGGGTCCGATAATTGCGCTGACTGGCTTGAAGAACACCAGTGGCTCATCAGGAACATCCTGGGCAATCTCAGCTGCGTGTGCCGAGTAGTTCATTCCGATGCAAACGATCTTGCTTGGAGTCACCGGAGCCAGCAGCTTCACTTCAGAAAGCGCTGCCGTTTCNCTGCCNAGGCTGGCACCAAGAATTGGATCTCCCAGGTAGAAGTGAATGATTCCATCGGAGATTTTGCCAAANTTGGCCTCGCCGTTATGTTGAGCTCTAACTATTTGCACGAGCCTAGTCTGCCAGCTTATGCATCCAGTTGTGACGGTCTTTTACAGTTCCGTACTGAATTCCAGTTAGTTCCTCGCGCATTGCAACGGTCACAGCACCCGGTTCGTTGTTGGCGATGGTAATTTCTTCCTCGCGAGACTTCAACAGCCCAACCGGTGTCACCACCGCGGCAGTGCCACAGGCAAACACCTCTGCTATTTCGCCTGACTTAACCTTTTCGCGCACTTCGTCAAGGCTAATCTTGCGCTCGATCACATCGTGGCCAGCGTCTGTCAGCAGGGTGATGATCGAATCTCTGGTGATTCCATGCAGAATCGTTCCGTCAAGCGGCGGTGTCACCACTGAGCCGTCCTGGTAGACAAAAAACAGGTTCATGCCGCCAAGCTCCTCAACATAGGTGGAGGTTTCGGCATCCAAATACATAACCTGAGAGCAACCCTGGGCATAGCCCTCTTGCTGAGCCAAAAGGCTGGCAGCGTAGTTTCCGCCGGTCTTGGCCTCGCCGGTGCCATGCTTTCCAGCCCTGGCACTATCAAGCGCGATCCAAATCGACACCGGCTTGATGCCACCGGTGAAGTAGGGGCCGACTGGGCTTGCAATTAGTCGATACTCGGCTCGCTCTGCCGCCCTGACTCCCAGGAAGTTCTCTGCGGCGATTTCAAACGGACGCATGTAGAGGGTCTTTTCGCCCGTTGGTTCCGGGACCCAAGCTCCGTCGACCGCTATCAACTGGCGAAGCGATTCAATGAACAATTCGGTTGGCAGTTCAGGCAGTGCCATCCGCTGCGCTGAGCGCTGCAAGCGGCTGGCATTTTTGTCTGGGCGGAAGGTCCAAATCGAGCCGTCCTGGTGGCGGTAGGCCTTGATACCCTCGAAGATTTCTTGCCCGTAGTGAAGCACGGCCGAAGACGGATCCATCAGGATCGGGCCGTAGGGCAACACCTCTGCAGAGTGCCAGCCTTTGGCTTTCTCCCAAACAATGACCACCTGGTGGTCGGTGAAGTGAGTACCGAAGGTGGGGTTTGAAATTACCTCAGAGCGATCCGATGAAGAACTCGGGCTCGGGTTTTTAGTTACCTTGAAATCCATTTTGACCTACCTAAATTTTCGCGATAATCGCGCTAGCAACCTGCTCAGTTGAGCGCTTGGCATCGCCACGCTCGACAAGGTCAGCTGCAACCGCTGATTCGATTCTTTCGGCGGCCTCATCAAATCCGAGAGTCTTAGCCAAAAGCGCCGCAGAAAGGATAGCCGCGGTTGGATCTGCCAGATTTTTTCCAGCAATGTCGGGAGCCGAGCCATGAACGGGTTCGAACATGGAAGGAAACGCCCCAGATGGATTTAGATTAGCCGATGCAGCAAGGCCAATGCCACCGCAAATTGCAGCAGCAAGGTCGGTGATGATGTCACCAAAAAGATTGTCGGTGACAATCACATCGAAACGCTCTGGCGAATTCACCATGTGAATGGTCGCGGCATCGATGTGCATGTAGTCGTGGCTAACCAGCGGGTATTGAGCAGAAACTTCTTCAACCATGCGAAGCCAGATTGCCCCAGCGTGCACCAAAACATTGGTTTTGTGAACAAGGGTTAGCTGCTTGCGATCGCGCTTGCTGGCAAGCTCAAAGGCGTACTCAACTGCCCTTCGCACGCCAAAGGCAGTATTTACCGAGACCTCGTTTGCAACCTCTTGCTCGGTTCCCTGACGAATGCTGCCACCATTTCCGACGTAGGGNCCCTCGGTTCCCTCTCGAACAACCACAAAATCAATCTGCTTTGCGTTACTCAACGGAGAAACAACACCGGGGAAAAGATTNGAAGGGCGCAAGTTTATGTGATGGTCAAAGGCAAACCGCAGCTTCAAGAGCAGACCGCGCTCTAGCACTCCCGATGGAACCCGTGGGTCCCCAATGGCACCAAGCAAAATCGCATCATGACCGGCAAGTGCCTCCAGATCTTGGTCTGTTAGCGCCTGACCGGTGGCCAAATAGCGGTCGGAACCAAGCGGATAAGAGGTGGTCTGAAGTTTGGTGTCGCCAAGAGCCTTAGTTAGGCACTCCAGGGCAACNGCAGTGACCTCCGGGCCAATGCCATCTCCGGGTATTACGGCAAGGTTTATCTGGTTCAAAAAGCCTCACAAGGTTGGTTTCTACAACCTTATCCGTTGCGCGGCGCTTTTGCGCGGGTGTTAGTCGGTTACGACTGCCAATCCAAGGGCTTTGGCGGCGTTTGCAACGGAGCCTCCGTTTACCAGCTCACCGGTGAAACCAAGATCACGCATCTGGTCAATTGCCTGACCAGCCCTGTTGCCTGAGCGGCAATAAACGTAGTAGTCCGCGCTCGGGTCCAATTGGCCCAGCTGCTCAGTAAAGTCAGCGTCAGCGATTCCGATGTGCAACGCACCGGCTAGGTGACCAGAGTTCCACTCATCGCCGGTTCTAACATCGATAACCGCTGCAAACTCACTNGCCGCCCTCGCCTCTGATGTTGAGCACCCGGCAAGTGAACCAACTGCAAATACCGCAATGATTGCCGCAACCAAAAACTTGATTAACTTCATAACTTTTCCTCTGATCAAAACTANTTATTTATACCCCCGGGGGTATGTGCTATAGTACAGGAACTTGAACTTTAAAACAAGGAGCGAACATGGACATTCCAGAAACTGATATCGATGCAGTCCGGAAGCGCCTTGCCAGGGCGCAGGGGCAGCTTGGCGGCATCATCAAGATGCTGGACGAGGGCAGGCAGTGCACCGATGTCCTGACTCAAATGGCTGCGGCTCAATCCGCAATCAATCGCGCAGCATTTTCACTAATCGCATCAGGCATTGCCAACTGCACCAAAGATGAAGCCGGTGAGCAGGACCGGGCAAAGCTAGAAAAAGCATTCTTAGCCCTGAGCTAGACAAGACAAGAATCGAGAGGAAAAACAATGGCTAATGAAGTGTCAATCAACGAGCTGGAGCAAGCAATCAAAGCTGGCGACAAGGTAGTGGACGTTCGAGAGAGCTGGGAGTTTGCAGATGGCCACGTGCCAAGTGCCAAGCACATTGCCCTAAACAGCATCCCGGAGAACCTAAGCGAGTTTTCGAAAGACAGTAAGACCTGGATTATTTGTCAGTCCGGTGGCAGGTCAATGACTGCCGCGAACTATTTGGAAGCCCAGGGCTACAACGTGGTTTCGGTTGCAGGTGGCACCGGTGCCTGGATCCAAGCAGGCAANGAAGTTTCCATGGAGGCATCGAACTAATGGGTCTTTTTGATATTTTCAAGAAAAAGTTTGAAACGATCTCCCCCGAAGCCGCAAAAGCACTTCAGGAAAGCGGAGCAGTTCTTGTTGATGTCCGCGAGAGCCACGAATACAAAAACTTTCATGCGCCAGGAGCAAAGCTGATTTCGCTTGGGGTGCTCGAGCGCAGACTCAAGGAAATTCCGAGTGAGCGAGAGATTTTGGTGGTCTGCCAGTCAGGAATGCGAAGCTCTCAGGCTGCTGGCATCCTGAGTAAAAACGGCTATCAGGTCAAGAATGTGGCAGGCGGCATGTCAGCATGGCAGCGCGCGGGACTCAAGGTGGTTCGCTAATGAAGGTCTTGATTGTTGGTGGCGTTGCCGGAGGTATGTCAACTGCCACAAGGCTGCGCAGGCTAAAAGAAGACTCTGAGATCATTGTGTTCGAACAGGGCCCGCATGTTTCCTATGCCAATTGCGGTCTGCCGTATCACATCGGCGAAGTTATAGAACAGGAGCAGAGCCTGCTTCTGCAAACACCCGAGTCTCTGCACGCCAGATTCAACTTGGATGTTCGCGTGAACAGCCGCGTTACAAAGATTGACCGCGCTAACAAGCAGGTGACCGTTTCCAATCTCCTAGATAACACCGAATNCCANGAGAGCTATGNCCAGCTAGTCCTGTCCACCGGAGCTAAGCCACGCATGGTTCCGATTCCAGGACTGGAAAGAGCACTTGTCCTCCGAGACGTTCAAGACGCTGTCAAGATCAAGGCGCTGGTTGACAATAAGCAGATCAAATCTGCAGCAATCATCGGTGCTGGATTCATTGGTGTGGAGCTTGCCGAAAACCTTCAGCACCGAGGAATCAAGACCACCATCGTTGAATTCCGAGGCAACATTCTGCCCCAGTTCGACCCAGAGATGATCGAGCCAATGCAAAAGGTGCTAATCGAAAACGGCATTGAGCTTGCTCTTTCGGCAGAGACCGAAACCGTGAATGAGTCCACTCTGACCCTGAAAGACGGCAGGGTAATCGATGCTGACCTTGTGGTGGCTGCCATAGGAGTGGTGGCAGATCACAAGCTGGCCGTTGATGCAGGTTTAGAAATCGGTGAAGCCGGTGGCATCGTGGTCGATGACCAAATGCGCACCAGTGACCCCAACGTTTTTGCCGTGGGTGACGCAGCTCAAAAAGTTAGTGCCCTGACCGGTCAAGATCAAATGATCTGGCTTGCAAACCTAGCCAATCGCCATGGTCGGCTGGTGGCCGACGTGATTGCCGGAGAAACGGTTGCCGCAAGGCCTTCGATTGGAACCGGCATCATCGGAGCTTTCGGCATGGCTGCAGCGCTCACCGGTCTGACCGAAGCCCTAGCTAAGCGTATGGACATCGCTCACAAAGTAATCCACCTTCACCCCGGTAGCCACGCCGGCTACTATCCCGGCACCGAAACTGTCAGCCTGAAGGTTCTGTTTGACCCCGAGTCAGGAAAGCTTCTTGGCGCTCAGGGAATTGGTCGTGACGGCGTTGATAAGCGCATTGACGTGATTGCCACAGCTATTTATGCAGGTCTTACGATTGATGACCTGATGAACCTAGAGCTCAGTTACGCACCGGCTTTTGGCTCCGCCAAAGACGCAATCAACCAGGCTGGATATGTCGGCAACAATATCTTCACTGGCAAGACCGAGAGCGTTCAGTACGGCGACTTGGCCGACAAGATGGCAGCAGGTGCCCTGTTGGTTGACGTCCGGTCAGAATCTGAAAATGCAGCCGGCCACATTCCGGGGTCGGTGCTAATTCCAGTTGACACTCTGCGTGAGAATCTGGACCAGCTAGAGGGCAAAGAGGTAATTGTGCACTGCGCTGTTGGTCAGCGAGGTCACACCGCTGTGCAGCTTCTAAAGGGACACGGTATCAACGCCAAGAACCTCGACGGTGGCTACACAACCTGGTCGCAGGGCATGGATGCGAAGAACCGCGCGACTACTAACTAGTACTGATCAGTAATTGAGATAGCGCGCATTACGTCTGCGTCTATCTCTTTTCTGACACCCTCAAGCACTTCGGCATCCACCGGTGAGTCAACCGTGATCACAGCGAGGGCTTTTCCGCCCTTTTGCTGCCTCGCAATTGTCATCGCTGCGATGTTTATCTTCGCCTCAGCAAAGGCCTTGCCATAGATCGCGACGATTCCAGGGCGGTCTTGGTAGACCATCACAACCAGGTTCTCTGCCATTGACAACTCGACGTCGTAGCCGTTGATGGAGACAACCTTTTGGTGGTGCTTTGGCCCAATCACCGTGCCACCAACAGAGACAACACTGCCATCTGACAAAACAGCCTTTACGGTGGTCACGTTGCGATACTCATCGCTGACGGTGTCCTGCACCAGGCGAACTTCAATTCCTCGTGACTCTGCCATCAGTGGCGCATTGACGTAGGAGACCTGCTCGGTCACCATGGTCTGGAACAGTCCCTTTAAGGCGGCCAGCTTCAGCACGGTCACATCGTGGGCTGCGATTTCACCGCGAGCCTCAAATTCCACCGAAACAATCGAGCCCTGAGCTAGCCCAGCAACAATTTGCCCGAGCTTCTCGGCCAATGCGATTCCTGGCTTTACCGAAGCATCGATCACTCCCCCAGCAACGTTCACGGCATCTGGAACTAGGTCTCCTGCCAGAGCCAAACGAACAGATCGCGCAACAGAGATGCCGGCCTTCTCCTGAGCTTCCTCAGTAGATGCTCCAAGGTGAGGGGTCAGCTGAATGTTTTCCAACCCAATTAGTGGCGAACCGGTTGGGGGCTCCGACACAAAAACGTCCAGACCTGCGCCAGCAATCTGACCCGATACCAACGCCTGGTAGAGAGCGTCCTCATCAATAATTCCGCCACGGGAACAGTTCACGATGCGCAAGTTCGGCTTGGCCATTGCAAACTGCTCGGTAGAAATCATGCCGGTGGTCTCAGGCAGTTTTGGAATGTGAATGGTGATGAAATCACTTCGCTGCATCAGCGCATCCATGTCAACCAGNTCAACGCCNATTTGCTCAGCTCTGGCTTGCGTAACGTATGGGTCGTAGCCAATCAGAGTTGCGCCAAACCCAGCCAGGCGCTGGGCAACCAGGGTGCCAATGCGGCCAAGGCCAATGATTCCAATTGTCTTCTCATAAAGCTCGACGCCAGAAAAGGCACTGCGCTGCCACTTTCCAGCCTGCATCGATGCCTGCGCTGCTGGAATGTTTCTGGCAAGNGACATGATGTGGCCAATAGCTAATTCCGCGGCTGAAATAACGTTTGAAGTTGGGGCATTCACAACCATCACGCCCTGGTTTGTTGCAGCCTTAATGTCGACGTTGTCGAGGCCAACTCCGGCTCGCGCGATTACCTTCAGAGAAGGGGCTGCTTTTAGCGCCTCCTCGTCCATTTTGGTGGCAGAGCGAATCAAGACCGCATGTGCGTCTTTTAGTGCCGGCAGCAACGCTGCTCGATCGGCTCCATCTACCTGGCGGATCTCAAAATCCGGACCAAGCGCCTCAACCGTGGCAGGAGAAAGCTCTTCAGCAATTAAAACTATTGGCTTAGACAATGGCTAACCTAACGAAAAATCGACAGCGATGGGATAGCCCCCATTCTAGCCTTGAAAAATAGCTAGGGCTATCGCGCGCACTGGCAGCGGTCTGCCTCGGCAACACCGGCTAGCGCCTGGTCAATGTGCTCTCCGCAACCTTCCCAGGTTGGCTTTGAGCAGGAACTGCAGGTAACTTGTGCGCACATTATTTATCCTTAGAGATTTTCGACTGAAAAAATTCTACAGTCCGCAGCTTCAATCGAATCAACCTCACGTCAAAATGCAAAAACCCCCTCGAAAGCTTCGAGGGGGTTTAGCAATAGAACTATCTTGCGACGTTACCTTCTTGGTAGTCGTCGTCGTTCTTGATCCAGCTGAACAACTTNCGCAGTTCGCGACCGGTTGCCTCGATTGGGTGAGCCTCGCCCTTGGCGCGAAGCGCCTTNAACTCTGGTCCACCAGCATCCTGGTCATCAATGAAGCGCTTCGCAAAGGCACCATTCTGGATGTCAGTTAGAACAGCCTTCATGTTGTCCTTGACCGATGGGTCAATAACACGAGGACCAGAAACGTAGTCACCGTACTCAGCGGTGTCAGAAACACTCCAGCGCTGCTTGGCAATGCCGCCCTCATACATAAGGTCAACAATGAGCTTGAGCTCGTGTAGAACCTCGAAGTAGGCGATTTCTGGCTGGTAGCCAGCCTCAACCAAGGTCTCGAAGCCGTACATCACAAGCTGAGAAGCACCACCGCAAAGAACCGCCTGCTCACCGAACAGGTCGGTCTCGGTCTCCTCGGTGAATGTTGTCTTGATGGTTCCAGCACGGGTACCACCAATTGCGCGTGAGTAAGAAAGCGCAAGCTCCATTGCGTGACCAGTTGAATCCTGCTCAACGGCAACAAGGTTTGGAACACCCTTGCCGGCTTCGTACTCGCGGCGAACCAGGTGACCCGGTCCCTTAGGAGCAACTAGGAAAACATCAACGTTTGCTGGTGGCTGAATAAAGCCGTAGCGAATCGCAAATCCGTGACCGAACACTAGGGCGTCGCCGGCCTCTAGGTTTGGTGCAATGTCATTGGTGAACAGGTCGCGCTGCTTTGGATCTGGCGCCAGCACAACAATCACGTTGGCCCACTTCACTGCCTCACCAGGAGTAAGAACCTTTAGGCCCTGGTCCTCGGCCTTTGCACGGGACTTTGAGCCCTCCAAAAGTCCAACTACGACGTCAACGCCGGAGTCCTTTAGGTTCAGCGCGTGAGCGTGCCCCTGTGATCCAAAGCCCAATACTGCAACCTTGCGACCCTGGATGATGCTTAGGTCTGCATCTTTGTCGTAGAAAATCTCTGCCAATTTACTCGTTCTCCTTGTTTGTTATGGGTAAACCTTAGCGAAGCACTTTTTCGCTCATTGACTTCGAGCCGCGCGATATTGCTATTGCGCCAGACTGAACCAATTCTTTTATGCCAAATGGCTCCAAGACTTTAATGAAAGCCTGGCACTTAGCTGCATCTCCGGTGACCTCGATAACCACCGAATCACTTACTACGTCGATCACTCTCGCCCTAAATAGGGCGACAGCCTCCAGCACCTGAGATCTGGTCGAAGCATCGGTGCGGACCTTGATCAGCATGTGGTCTCTGGCAACCGATGCCTCATCCTCAAGTTCAACAATCTTTAGGACGTTGATCAGCTTGTTCAGCTGCTTGGTTACCTGCTCCAATGGCTGACCATCTAGGCCAACCACAACGGTCATTCTTGAAACGCCTTCAACCTCTGTGGTTCCCACAGCCAGCGATTCAATGTTGAAGCCACGGCGGGCAAACAGCGCTGCGACACGGGTTAGGATTCCGGGCTTGTTTTCAACAAGCAGTGACAAAACGTGCTGAGTCATGATTACTCCTCACCATCCCAAATCGGGGCAGCATCTCGGGCATATTGAACCGCATCGTTTGAAACGCCGGCAGGCACCATTGGCCAAACCATCGCGTCGCGACCAACAATGAAGTCGATAACCACTGGTCGGTCATTGGTCTCCATCGCCAGCTTGATTGCGGCATCAACCTCTTCAAGCTTTTCTACTCTGATTCCCAGGCAGCCGTAGGCCTCTGCCAACTTGACGAAGTCTGGAACCATTGCGGTGTCAGTGCCGGTGTTCAGGTCAGTGTTTGAGTAGCGGGAGTTGTAGAACAGGGTCTGCCACTGCCTCACCATTCCCAATGAAGAGTTGTTGATAATCGCAACCTTGATTGGAATGTTGTTGATGGTGCAGGTTGCAAGCTCCTGATTAGTCATCTGGAAGCAGCCATCGCCATCGATTGCCCACACCAAGCGATCTGGCTGTGCAACCTTGGCGCCCATAGCTGCCGGAACTGAGTAGCCCATGGTTCCAGCGCCACCAGAATTCAGCCATGAGTTTGGACGCTCGTACTTAATAAACTGCGCTGACCACATCTGGTGCTGTCCAACACCGGCCGCGAAAACCGCCTCCGGACCAGAAAGCTCACCAATGCGCTCGATCACGTATTGCGGCGCGAGCTTGCCGTCATCCACGTCGTTGTAACCAAGTGGGTAGCGCTCCTTCAGTCCATTCAGGAACACCCACCAGTCCGAATAATCTGGCTTGGTTTTCTTCAGCTGAGTTTCGATTTCAGAAATCAGCATTGAAATAACAACCTTGGCGTCTCCAACAATCGGAACATCCGCGTGACGGATCTTTCCGATTTCCGCTGGGTCAACATCAACGTGAATAACCTTCGCGCCCTTGGCAAAGCTCTTCACGTCTCCGGTTACCCGGTCATCAAACCTGGCACCCAAGGTGATGAGCAAGTCTGATTTTTGCAAGGCCGTTACCGCTGGCACGGTGCCGTGCATGCCCGGCATACCCAGGTGCTGCGGGTGCGAGTCCGGGAAAGCACCACGCGCCATCAGCGTGGTTGTTACTGGAGCGTGTAGCAGCTCAGCAAGCTTGAGAAGCTCCTTATTGGCGCCGGCTCGGATAACACCACCACCGACATAAAGGATTGGCTTGTGTGACTTCAAAATCAGTTCAGCAGCAGCCTGGACCTGCTTGCCATGAGGGTCAGTGACTGGCTTGTAGCCAGGAAGATCAACTTTTGGCGGCCAAGAGAATTCAAACTTTGCGTTCTGAGCATCTTTGGCNACGTCAACCAAAACCGGCCCNGGCCTACCTGTTGTTGCTATTTCGTAGGCAGCCGCAATAACGCCAGGGATGTCTTCGGCCTTAGTAACCAGGAAGCTGTGCTTGGTAATAGGCATTGTGATGCCAACGATGTCCGCCTCTTGGAAGGCATCGGTTCCGATTGCAAAAGAGTTCACCTGACCGGTGATTGCAAGCATCGGAACAGAGTCCATGTGAGCATCAGCAATTGCGGTCACCAGGTTGGTGGCACCCGGTCCACTGGTTGCGATGCAAACGCCAAGTTTGCCGCTAGCAGCCGCGTAACCCTCGGCAGCGTGACCAGCACCCTGCTCGTGCCGAACCAGGATGTGTCGCACCTTGGTTGAGTCCATAAGTGGGTCATAGGTGGGCAAAATCGCGCCACCTGGCAGACCAAACACGGTGTCAACGCCAAGCATCTCGAGCGAACGAATTAGAGCTTGTGCACCGGTGAGTGTCTCAGTTGCCATTAGGTCTTCTTTCAAATCAACAATTAGCCGCAGTAGGCACCCTCGGAGGCCGAGTGAACCAACTTTGAATACTTCGCTAGCACACCGCGGGTATAACGCGGCGGCAATGGCTGGAAGTCCTTTAGACGCTCCGCCAGCTCTTCCTCGCTAACCAGTAAGTCAAGCGAACGAGCAGCAATGTCGACTCGAATCAAGTCTCCATCACGAACCAGAGCAATTGGTCCACCATCGGTGGCCTCTGGCGCAATGTGGCCGATACACAGTCCGGTTGTGCCGCCTGAGAATCTGCCGTCTGTCAATAGTAGGACATCTTTGCCTAATCCCGCACCCTTAATTGCNCCGGTAATCGCGAGCATCTCGCGCATTCCAGGACCACCCTTNGGGCCTTCGTAGCGAATAACAACCACGTCGCCAGCCGCAATCTTTCCTTCTGACAGCGCCTCCATAGCAGCTGCCTCACGGTCAAACACCCTTGCTGGGCCCTCGAATTTGTCAAGATCAAAACCGGCAGTCTTCACAACAGCTCCGTCAGGAGCGATGGTTCCGTGAAGCACGCTGATTCCACCATCTTTGTGAATTGGGTTGTTCATAGCGCGGATGATCTTGCCATCTGGGTCTGGTGGATTGATGTCCGCCAGGTTCTCGGCCATGGTCTTACCGGTAACGGTCAGCGCATCGCCGTGCAGAAGGCCTGCGTCAAGCAGCGCCTTCATTACAACTGGGACTCCACCGACCCGGTCAACATCGTTCATCACATACTGACCAAAAGGCTTCAGGTCTCCAAGGTGTGGAACCTTGTCAGCAATCCTGTTGAAATCTTCGAGCTTCAGATCAACCTCAGCCTCACGAGCAATCGCTAGCAGGTGCAGCACCGCATTTGTTGAACCGCCGAATGCCATCAAGACCGCAATTGCATTCTCGAATGCCTTCTTGGTCATGATGTCCCTGGCAGTGATGCCCTTGTCGATCAAATTCACAACAGCCTCACCGGAACGGTGAGCCCAGCTGTCACGACGACGGTCAGCTGATGGTGGCGCGGCCGAACCGGGAAGACTCATGCCAAGCGCCTCGCCAATCGAAGCCATTGTGTTAGCGGTGTACATTCCGCCACAGGCGCCCTCGCCAGGGCAGATTGCTCGCTCAATGCGACCTAAGTCTTCTTCGCTCATTTTGCCGGCCTTGCAGGCTCCAACGGCCTCAAANGCATCGATGATNGTCACTTGCTTTTCAGTTCCGTCCGAAAGCTTTACCCAACCCGGGGCAATCGAACCTGCGTACAAGAACACAGAAGCCAGGTCCAGCCGCGCAGCGGCCATCAGCATGCCAGGCAGCGACTTGTCGCAGCCGGCAAGCAAAACTGAGCCATCCAGGCGCTCGGCCTGCATCACGGTCTCAACCGAGTCGGCGATAACCTCTCGTGACACAAGTGAAAAGTGCATGCCCTCGTGACCCATTGAAATGCCATCCGAGACCGAAATGGTTCCAAATTCAAGCGGGTAACCCTTGGCCTGATGCACGCCGGCTTTTGCGGCGTCAGCTAACCGGTCCAGTGACAGGTTGCACGGAGTTACTTCGTTCCAGGAGGACGCGACTCCGATTTGTGGTTTCTGCCAGTCGTCATCGCCCATGCCAACCGCACGGAGCATTCCCCTGGCGGCAGCGCGTTCAATTCCATCTGTAACAACATGGCTTCTTGGCTTCATATGATTCGGCATTGTTCAATCTTACGATTTATATCGCGATACCCTGAAGTCGTGGAAAATCAAGACACGACAAAAGTGCCAACCGGATTGGCTCTTTACACTCACGCTGCCCATCGAGCCAGCAAAGAAGTCATTTACAGCTACTCGACTTCATTTGGTCTTGCCACCAGGGTGCTGAACAAGAAACTGCGAGCTCATGTCGAGAATATCTACGCGCTGGTTAGGGTTGCCGATGAAATTGTCGATGGCAGCGCCGAAGAGGCAGCGCAGGCATCGAACCTTGTTAATCCCGAACAGCTTCTTAATGATTTTGAGCAAGAAACCTACCTGGCCATCGAGCGCGGCTTCAGCACAAACCTGATCATCCACTCCTTCGCAGTCACGGCCAGATCAGTTGGTATCGGCAAGGACATCATTGAGCCTTTCTTTTACTCGATGCGGCAGGATCTGACCGAAACTATTCACGATCAAGCATCCTTTGAAAAGTACGTCTACGGAAGCGCCGAGGTCGTTGGGCTGATGTGCCTGGCAGTCTTTGTTGCCGAGGGTGACTACACCAAGACCGAAAAGCAAACTCTTGTGGCTGGTGCCAGAGGGCTAGGTTCAGCGTTTCAAAAAGTGAATTTCCTGCGGGACTTAGCATCAGACTTCGAACGGCTCGGGCGCAGTTACTTCCCAAATGTGAGCGTTGAAAACTTCGATGATGAAACCAAGATTCGCCTGACCAAAGACATCGAAAACGACCTTCGAATTTCATCACTGGCACTTCCGCTGCTACCGCCATCTGCCAGAAAGGCAGTCACCACGGCACAGCTTTTGTTTCAAGAGCTGAATACCAAAATTGCGAATACCGAAGCTTCGGAACTAATTCACACCCGAATCTCTGTTAACAATCTTCGCAAGTTGTTTTTGCTTGCTAAATCACTATTAGGAGCAAAACCTTGACCCAAAAAACAGCTGTCGTCGTTGGTGGTGGCATTGCGGGATTAGCAACCGCTGCATTACTTGCAAAGGCCGGCATGAAGGTTGACCTTTTCGAAGCGCGGGCCGGTATCGGTGGCAGGGCTGACGTTTGGGA
>JGI26260J51721_1000483_pt1 | contig 17742 bp, 8 predicted proteins | sample SaaInlV_120m_DNA_4_FD_51721 | JGI IMG/M metagenome (IMG submission 51721)
AGGATACAGCCCGTTTACAACTTCATGCAAGCCTCGGTAGGCATTGGGCCGGGCGTTTTAAAACATCGAATATGCCTGGCATCGAGTACTTGCTCGGTGATGTTAAATTTACACTGTTTAGGGTAACCATGACTCAGAAATCTATCCATATCGGAAATCAGCTGGTTCAGGGCGAGCGTCAGAGCGTTTCTGGTGAATACGTCAGTATTAAGGGCGAAGAGTTTTATAAGATCGCCAACTATAACCAGATGAAAGACTTTTTCATCAGTGTGGTCAGTGATTCAAATCACTGGATGTTTATTTCTACTCGCGGTGGTCTTTCAGCGGGGAGAGTAGATGCTCAGAGTGCGCTGTTCCCCTATTACACAGATGACAAGATCAGTGACTCTTCACCGTTTACCGGCAGTAGAACCATTGCTCTGGTTACCTCTGGTGATAAGACCTCATTATGGGAGCCGCTTTCTGAGCAGTATGCCGGCGTCTATAAAATCACCAGAAATCTCTATAAGAATGTCTATGGCGACAAGCTGATCTTTGAAGAGATCAACCACGATCTTGGCCTGACCTACAGCTATGCCTGGCGTACCTCGGATAGGTTTGGTTTTGTAAAGACAGCCAGTCTGGTCAATAACAGCGCAGAGTCTGTCAGTGTAGAGATTCTTGATGGTATAGAAAACCTGATTCCCTTCGGCGTTGAGTCCGATGTGCAGAACTCTCTGAGTTGTCTGGTGGATGCCTACAAGAAGAACGAGCTTCAGACGGATACAGGCCTTGGGCTATATAGCATGAGCTCGATTTTGGTTGACCGCGCTGAGCCCAGTGAAGCCCTGTCGGCTGCTGTAGCCTGGTCTGTGGGTATGGCGGGAACTACCAAACTGATCTCCTCAATCCAGCTGGATGCATTTCGCAAAGGCCAGGTTGTAGAGCAGGAAGCCAATGTCCGCGGTCGAAGAGGCGCTTACTTTGTCAATGGTACTTTAGCCTTGGCGCCCTCGGCAGAGCAGAGCTGGAGCATTGTTGCGGATGTTAATCAGGGCCCGGCCGATGTCCGTGAACTGAACGCCTATATCAATAGCGACGCTAATATTGCTCAGGATATAGAAGACGATATAGCTCTGGGTTCCCTTAATCTGGCCCGCATCGTAGGTACCTCCGATGGATTGCAGGTGACAGAGGACCGGCTGAGCGCTAACCACCACTTCGCCAATGTACTGTTTAACGTGATGCGTGGCGGTCTGTTTGTGGATAATTATGCTGTCGACAAAGCTGATTTGGTTAGTTTTGTAAAAGGCTTTAACCGGGTTGAATATCAGAACTCCTTGAGCTTTTTTGAGGGCCTAGATGACAGCTTTCACTACAGTGACTTGATTGCTGCCGCTGAGCAGACTAACAACGCCAGCATACAGCGTCTGTGTATGGAGTATCTGCCTCTGTCCTTTAGTCGCCGCCACGGCGACCCATCACGACCTTGGAACAAGTTTGCCATCCAGGTCAAAAAAGATGATGGCTCTCAATTGCTAAATTTTGAAGGCAACTGGCGAGATATCTTCCAGAACTGGGAAGCTCTAAGTATCTCGATTCCTAACTATGTTGAATCTATGATCAGCAAGTTTGTTAACGCATCCACTGCTGATGGCTACAATCCCTATCGCATTACCAAAGCTGGCATCGACTGGGAGAAACCCGAGCCTCACGACCCCTGGGCCAGTATTGGCTATTGGGGTGATCACCAGATTATTTATCTGCTAAAGTTTTTGGAGCTTTCCAGCGACTATCATCCGGGTACTCTAGAGAAATTCCTCAGCGCAGATCTGTTCTGTTATGCCAATGTTCCCTACCGAATTAAGGGCTATGAGCAGCTGCTTAAAGACCCCCATAACACCATTGATTTTGATGAGGAGCTGGACAGTCTAATTGATCAGCGCGTTGCGGCTGTGGGTGCAGATGGTCGATTGATCTGGGATAAAAACGATTCTGTTTACAATGTTAATCTGACCGAAAAACTGCTGGCTACAGTGTTGTCAAAGCTGTCCAACTTTATCCCCGAAGCCGGTATCTGGATGAACACCCAGCGCCCGGANTGGAACGATGCCAACAATGCGCTGGTGGGCTATGGCGTATCCATGGTGACCCTGTACTACACCAGACGCTATCAGCAGTATCTGCTGGATCTGTTCTCCGAAGTCGAGTTCGATCAGGTAGAAATTTCCACAGAGCTGGTTGAGCTGCTCAATAGCATTAACAGCACCTTTGTGGATAACCGTCACCTGCTAGAGGGTAAAATCAGCGACACAGATCGCCGCCTAATACTCGATCGTCTGGGTCGTGCTGCTGACAGCTTCCGGGCTGGTCTCTACAGTCATGGCTTTGCCGGTGGGCGAGTGGCTGTTGAAACCTCCCAGCTGATCGCCTTCTGTCAGACCTCCCTAGAGTTTATTGATCACAGTATCCGCGCTAACCGTCGTCAAGATGGTCTCTACCATGCCTACAACCTGATGACAGCTACTGAGGATGGGATCGAAATTACCTATCTATACGAGATGCTCGAGGGTCAGGTGGCCGTGTTGAGCTCTGGTTATCTGAGCCCTGAAGAGTCCCTGGCCGTGCTGGAAGCGCTGCGCCAGTCCGCCCTCTATACAGAGCGTCAAAATTCTTATCTGCTCTACCCAGACCGTGAGCTGAGCAGGTTTATGGATAAAAATATAATTCCACCATCGCAGCTGCAGCGTTCAGCTCTGCTGCAGGCCCTGGTGGCCTCTGGTGATAGCAGTCTGGTTGAGTCTAACTCACAGGGCGGCTATCACTTTAACGGTGCGTTTAATAATGTAATGAGTGCCCAGGCCGCTATGGAGTCGCTGGCTGAAAATGGTTATGCCGATTTGGTGGCTCAGGACCAGGCTCTGGTAGAGGAGATTTTTGAATCTGTCTTTAACCACCGTCAGTTTACTGGTCGCTCTGGCGGCATGTATGCCTATGAAGGGCTGGGTTCGATCTACTGGCATATGGTATCCAAGTTGCTGTTAGCGGCGCTGGAGAACTTCCAAAAAGGTCTGGAGCAAAACAGTGACGCAGAGACCATGGGTCGATTGGCGGATTGCTATTTTGATATTCGCTCAGGGATTGGCTTTAACAAAACCCCAGATAATTATGGTGCCTTCCCTACAGACCCATACTCCCATACCCCGGGCTTTGCCGGCGCCAAACAGCCTGGTATGACAGGTCAGGTAAAAGAGGAGGTCATTGCTCGCTTACAGGAGCTGGGTGTCTCAGTGGTCAATGGATCTGTTACCTTTAACCCCTTTATTCTCAGAAAATCTGAGTTTCTCTCGGGTTCAGATACTCTGGTTTACTTCGATACCAGTGGCGCGCGCAAAACCCTGCCTCTGAAAGCTGGCCAGCTAGGCTTTACCTATTGTCAGGTACCTGTGGTTTACAGTCTGGCAGAGCAGACCTCGATTGAGCTGAACTTTGCCGATGGCAGTAGCCAGAGCATTGCCGGCAATAGCATAGAGTCTGAACTGTCGATGGCTATATTCGACAAGAAAGGTACAGTGAGCCAAATCCATGTGGCGCTGCAGCCTGGGCTTGAGTAGCAGATTATATGGCACACTGCGCCACAGCAAGCCACAAAAAAGCCGCCTGATCAGGCGGCTTTTTTTATGGTTTTAGGTTGCTGAGCAGAGAGTCTATGCTAGCTCGCAGCGGCGGCGCGGGCATCTAGTTGAGCGCGAATCTCATTGGCTTTTTGTTCGTCCAGGTCATAATTGCGCATTACAAAGATTGCCAGGCTGGTGCCAATGCAGGGGATCAAAATATAGCTGAGACGCAGAAGGGCCAGAGTTTCGTCGCTCTGTACAGCCACATTTTGGTCAAAGCCAATCAGGCTAAGTATCAGGCCTGAGCCAGCACCGGCTACAGCGGCGCCAAACTTCACCATCCACCAATAGATTGCACCGAAGGTACCTTCACGGCGCTCGCCTGTCTCCAGTTCATCCATATCACAGATATCTGCAGTCATAGACATCATGATGGTAAACAGTCCGCCAATACCAAAGGCAAACAGAGGCAGAGGTATAAACATCATCCAGGGATCCTCTGGCGAGAAACCCCACCACAGAAGAATATAACCGAGCAGAGACACTGACTGAGAGGCGATAAAGGTGTTCAGCTTGCCATAGGTCTGTGCACACCAGTTAACCACGGGGATTACCAAAAAGCAGGTAAACAGGGCGCCCACAGAACCAAATAATGTTGGCCAGACACCAGCGGCAACCGGGTCGCCCGCATTCATATAGTAAACAATAATAAACCAGGAAAATGCGGCAATAACCTGAAAGGCGTTAAATACCAAGAACGTAGCCAGACAGACTTTTCGGAAAGCTCTGTTGCGCAGAGTGGTCATAATGCCGCTACCGAAGTCCCGAACACTGTCCATCAATGTGCCGTCGTTGGCGGCCGATTGATTGCTATCCTCAGCTGTATTGGTAAAGGTACAGAAGATTGCCGGTACCAGAGCCAGGCTCATACAGATGCCTGCCACCCAGATAGACAGGGTTCTGGCCCCCTCAGTGGCCGACTCAAACCAGCTGGGGTCGTAGAGAATAATCCAAAACCAGGGCGCTATTACCCAGGCCCACTGACCAATCCATTGCGCAATAGCCATTAGTCTGGTGCGCTCGTGATAGTCTGAGCTCATCTCGTAGCCCATGGCTACATAGGGCACGCTAAAGATGGTCATGCCGATCCAGAAAATACTGCACCAGGTGAGAAAGTAGTAAAAATTGTACATCTCGGTATTTTCTGCAGACAGTTGCCACATCATGACAAAGGAAAATCCGGAGATAATGGCGCCTATAAACACATAGGGTCTACGCTTGCCCCAGCGAGAGACAGTATGATCTGAGATATAACCCATCAGCGGGTCGGTGATAGCATCAATCAGTTTGGGAATAAGAAAAATCAGCGACCACAGCAGCGGGCTCATACCCAGGCTCTGTACCAGCAGCACCATAAAGATACCCAGTGCCGCAGGGAACATCTGGTTGGCCAACATGCCAATACCCCAGGCGATTTTTTGGTCGAGGGGAATAGGCTGATGAGCCCTATTATCGGAGCTCAGGGGCTGAGCTGCAGTATCTTGAGACATAGTTTTTATCGCTATTATTGGTTGTTGCTGCTTCTAAATCAGCTTCCCAGCAGTATAGGAGAGGCTCTCAGCTAAGTCGTGGCAGTTTCGACTAAGACGGGCAAATTTGCGGTGGCCGCGCCACCGTGGCTATCCACAACCAGTACAAACAACCTGTATTCCCCAGGTGCAGGTGCCGGAAACTCAACTCTATCCAGGCTACTGTCACCCCGTTGATGCCAAACAGTCTCGGGTCTGGGTTCAAAATCGCCGCCATCGCTCTCCAGTTTCTTATCCACCTCTTTGAGCAATTCCCAGTGGTAGCTGAGTGTTTCTGGCTGTTGATAATCAACTGTCACTCTGGCTGCATAATTTTTCTGTTCTGTTAAGTAAATACTCGCCGGTGCCTGCAGACCCTCAATATCCAGGGACAATAACCTGGCCACTGGCTGTTCAGGGGCCTGGCTGGTCCACAATGTGCCCATCACCTGAGCCGATTCTGTATGTTGGCCCTGCTCTAAAAATACGCCGTACCAGGTGGGGGTGCGCTCCTGCTTCTGCCCCCAGAGAAAGACAAAAGAGCCCAGACATTGCCGACGATCTGCTGCTATGTAGTCAATATAACGCTGTTGATAACAGCCGGCCTTAACAGAGCTATTGGCTTCAAATGGTCTGTCCCAATCTGTACAGGCTGATTCCCAGTGGCCGGTAGCACCCCATTCAGAGACTGTATAGGCTCCGCTAAAACCACTCTGGGAGAGATAGTCCGGCAGTTGGTCTATTTCGCCATAGAGTTGGAATGACAGCAGGTCCAGATCGGGGCAGCGGGCTACCACTAACTTGATCACCTCTGGTTCGGCGCCTGCCAGCATGGTAGTGGTGGGGTGGTTGGGGTCCAGCCGGTGAATCATTTTGGAAATATCATCCACCGCATTCCAGACTTTAGGGTTGCTGTGGCGCAGGTTCAGTTCGTTGCCTATGCCCCACATCAGTAACGCAGGGTGGTCTTTGAGAGCCAGTATATCCTGTTCTATGGCCGCTAACTGCTGCGCCACAGCTTGCTTGTCGCTGTAATCAAAGCCATGTCTCTCGCGCGCCACATCCAGACCCATACAAACCATCAGCCCGTACCTCTGAGCCTCATCGAGAATCTCTAACCCGGATTTTTCGCCATTGTCCACTCGCCAGGTTCTAAATGCATTGCCACCATAGTCGGCGAGACTTTTAATACTGCCGAGCTCAAGTCCAGCACCTTTGATATAGAAAGGATTGCCGTCGACACTGAGTTGATAGTTTTGAGACTGTTTTTTTAATTCTACTTTGCTTGGTTTCATTTCCAGATTCACTGTACCCGACAACCCTTGAGTTTACTTTAACTGCGTAGGCGTCAGACAGGCCATTCATCCTGATAATAGCTACCGTTCGTCGCTAATAGGGCTCAAGACTCATCTGGTTGCTTTGATAAACCAAATATCGGCTCGTATACTTGGCCGATAAAATCAACCAATTATCTGCTTTCTACAGGAACCTCCATCCGTGTCTACTTTTTTAAAAGCCATTGTGCTGTGCCTCAGTCTAAGTCTACTAGTTGCCTGTGGCGCAGCAGATAGAGGTGCGGACGAGCATCTCCAGAGTCCTACAGCGGCAGAAATATTGGGAAATCCAGACTATCCAGCATTTTCCTATGGCGGCTACCGTGGCAAGAGCCGAGATCTGGCTCCAACCCATGAACAGCTAACCGAGGATTTAAAAATACTCTCTGCCATGGGTATTAAGGTGCTGCGCACCTACAACACCTCCCAGTACCCTCAGGTAGAGCGGCTGTTAGCGGCGATTAAAGCTCTGAAGGATCAGGATCCAGAGTTTGAAATGTACCTGATGATCGGCACCTGGATCGAGGCCCATAATGCCTGGGATAGGGATGGTCGCACTGATCACCACAGAGGCAATATCGACAACAACACCAGCGAGATAGATACGGCGGTGGCCATGGCCAACCAGTATCCCGATATTGTTAAGGCCATTGCTGTGGGCAACGAAGCCATGGTGCAGTGGGCGGTCAATTACTTTGTCTACCCCAAGACAGTTCTCAAGTGGGTCAACCATTTGCAGGCCCTAAAAGCCTCTGGTGAGCTAAACCCGGATATCTGGATTACCAGTTCAGACAACTATGAATCCTGGGGTGGTGGTGCCAAGTTTTATCAGACTGAAGATTTAGCCGCACTGATTAAAGCGGTAGATTTCCTGTCTGTGCACACCTATCCCTTCCATGACTCTTTTTATAACCAGGATTTTTGGGGTGTGTTGGCAGACGAAGAGCAGCTGTCCAAGCAGGAGATGACAGCAGCAGCCATGGCGCGAGCAGTGGACTATGCCGCCTCACAGTACCAGGGAGTGGCAGACTATGTAGAGAGTTTAGGTCTGGATAAACCCATCCATATAGGTGAGACTGGCTGGGCTTCCAGCGACTCTGCTGCCTATGGTGCCAAGGGTTCAAAAGCAGCGGATGAATACAAAGCAAAGCTATTTTACAACTATATGCGGGACTGGACTGACCGGGCCGGCATGTCGTTATTCTATTTCGAGGCCTTTGACGAACAGTGGAAAGACTCAGGGGATGCCTGGGGTTCTGAAAACCATTTTGGGTTGATAAGGCTCAATAATGAAGTGAAATACGCCCTCTGGGATATCTTTGATCAGGGTGGTTTTGACGGTTTGACCCGCGACGGCCGACCTCTGGTAAAAAGCTATGGTGGCGACGAGACAAAACTGTTGGCTGAGGTGCTCAACCCGCCCTTTAAGAGCCGCATGGCGATTCGTAAAACTACTACAGTAAATCCAGCTGCTGTTCCCGGAGAAGCTGTAACTGCTGATCGCTATATCGTGGTGCATGAGTCTATGCAGCCCTCCGATAGCAATAATATGACTTACCCCAGTGCAGTTCTCAAACTGATCCCCTGGGAGGGCACAGTCAGTATTGAGATGTCTCAGCAAGGTGTGGTGAGCATAACAACTCGCACCAGTGACTGGTGGGGCACCAGTCTGGAGTTTCAGGCTGAGGTGGGCGAAAACCTGGAGAATTTTAAATCTGGTTATCTGCATTTTGAAATTAGAGGTGATGCAGATGTTAGCTTTAATATAGGTTTCCAAACCGGGCGCTATCTGGATGGTGATCAGATCAATAGTTTTGCAGCATTTGGGCCAGGCACAGCCAACCAGGTGACTGATCAATGGTCCAGCTATAAGCTGTCGATAGACGAATTAAATGCTGGCACCGACCTCAAAGACCTGACCGGTATTCTGTCTTTGCTCAGCCAAAATCCTGGCGAGAATAAACAGATTTCCCTGAAAAATATTTACTACAGCCGGGACTAACCATCGCCACTCAGGTGGAACAGAAATGGCTTGGGGGTCACCTATTTGGGTGAGGGTCTATATTAAATGTTGCAAAAAAGGGGAATACTGGACTTCACAAAAACTAAAAGAATAATAATATGCAAAATAACCTCTCTGTATCCAGACAATCATTGTGGGCCCTGTCTCTAGGGCTGAGCTTAACAGCCTGTTCAGGCGAAAATATCGAGCCATCCAGCGAGGCATTTAGCACTGCCGCAGATGTGCATTCCGACAGCAGAGTTATAACTGAAACCGCTGAGATTGATGCGCTGTTAAATAGCCGAGAATTCGGCATTCTTGGGGGCCAGGCTAATCTATTTGACATAGAAACTGAACTGCTAGAACCCAGTTTAACCCAGGCTGCCAGTTCCACAGTAAAAGAGGCAAACCCCAGCGAGCGCAACCCCTATTATGGCGACTTGCATGTGCATACCGCCTATTCTTTTGACGGCTATGCATTCGGCACATTGGCCTCTCCCTATGACGCCTATAGTTTTGCCAGAGGGGAGGCGATTTCAAATCCGGGTGGCTACGATATGCAGCTGACTGAGCCAATGGATTTTTATGCAGTCACAGATCACGGCATGTTTTTGGGTCTGGTTAAAGCTGCGGCCGAAACCAACACAGAATTTTCTAAGAATAAATTTTCAGAGCCTTACCATGACCTGAACGCCCCGGGCAATTTCGGCACTGATATGTTCAGCAGGTTCAAACGGCTGCTGACCTTCGCCGATTTTATTCCCAGCGCTGTCAGCGGCGTATTTGGTGAGCAGCTGAATCGCCAGGAAGTGCTTGAGATCACCAGAAGCGCCTGGGCGGATACCATTGATGCCGCAGATCAGTTTAATGATCCCGGCCGCTTCACCACATTCGCCGCCTATGAATATACCTCGTCCACTGCCAGCATGGGCAATTTACACCGCAACGTGATCTTTCAAGACACAGAGACATTACCCCGCGAGCCTTTTTCTCGCTTGCACTCCAACAATCCGGAAGACCTTTGGGACTGGATGGATGAGTTGAGAAGCAAGGGGGTGGAGAGTTTGGCTATACCCCATAACTCCAATGGATCTAACGGTCAGATGTTTAAGACAGTTGATTGGTCCGGCACCCCATTCGACAATAGCTATGCGGAACAGCGCAGTAGAAATGAGCCTATTGTGGAGATAACCCAGATCAAAGGCACCTCGGAAACTCACCCAACCCTTTCAACCAGGGATGAACTGGCTGGCTTTGAAATCACGCCTTACCGAGTGGCCACCGGTGCGCTCAGCCAAATTAAAGGCTCCTATGTGCGCGAGGCATTATTAACCGGTTTGGCCATTGAGACACAGGGCACGACAAACCCCTATCAGTTTGGTTTTATTGGTTCCAGCGACACACATTCTGCAGCAAGTCAGAACAATGAGTCAGCCTTCTCATCGAAGCTTGGCATACTGTCCAGTACTGCTGAGCAGCGGGGCTCAATTCCGCAGAAAGGGTTTGACGGCCAGCTGGCCTATTACGGCACCAAAGTATTCGAAACCATTAATCCCACACCACTGGGTAAAAGTCTGTATGTGAAAATTGACAGCGATGTCTATGCTGGCGGAGCCTCGCCTACCTATGGAGCCTCAGGGTTTGCCGCCGCCTGGGCGGAAGAAAATACCAGAGATTCACTCTATCAGGCATTTCGCCGCAAAGAGGTATTTGCGACGTCCGGTCCAAGAATTAGATTGCGCTTTTTTGCTGGCTATAACTTTGACTCAAGCATGTTGAGTGCTGCCAATGGTATAGAGCGGGCCTATGCCAATGGCGTGACCATGGGTGGCACATTGTTGGCAAAACAGCAGGGAGCTGATAATTCCTCACCGGGCTTTATGGTGATAGCTTCAGCCGATCCAAAAAATGCACCATTACAGCGTATTCAGATTATTAAGGGTTGGGTGGATTCTGCGGGTAAAACCTATGAGAACGTTGTGGATGTGGCCTGTGCCCATGGTGCGGAGGTCAATGCGCAAACTAATCGCTGCCCGGACAATGGTGCCAGAGTGGATATTTCTGACTGTTCCATTAACCCAGAGAAAGGCTCTGCGCAGCTTTCTGTACTTTGGCAGGATCCAGAATTTGATCCCCAACAGCGCGCCTTTTACTATGCTCGCGCAATAGAAAACCCAACTTGCCGCTGGTCAACCTGGGATGCTATTAGGGCTGGTGTTGCGCCAAGACCTGATTTGGCAACCACTATTCAGGAGCGCGCCTGGTCTTCGCCAATTCAGTATTTGCCGCGGGATTGATCCAGAGCTTGGAAGTATTTTTTACGCCAGTATTTAATGCTTAGCCAACAGAGAAACCCGTTGATCACCAACACAGCGCCTACCAGAGGCCAAAATGCCGAGCTGAGTCCGTTGACCAAGCCTATGGGCGAAAACAGTAAATAAATAATTATCACACAGCTGACCATGGTGATAGCCACTGGCAATCCATAGGCCCAGGGCGTCATATCGACCCGGCTGTTGTTGGTGAATTGCCAGGGTTTCTCCATAGGCATCCAGTAGCCAATAGCCAACATAATAATCAGCTCAATAACAAATAGAATGCCGTAGATATGAATAAAATTAATATCTATATCGATCACAAATTTAAGCAGGGCGTAGGCGATCACATGGAAGCAAATAACGACCTTGGCAGCTAGGCCAGGCACCTGTTTGGTAAATAGGCCAACCAGCACTATGGTGATCACTGGAATATTATAAAACCCGGTAAAAATACGAATAACCTGGAATAGACCCTCAGGCGCAAACTGCAACAGAGGAGAGACTACAAAAGAAAATAGCGCAATCAGTATGCTGGCAATCTTGGCGACCCTGATCAGTTGCTGATCACTCAGCTCAGTCTTTTTATAGGGCTGATAAATATCCAGCACAAACAGAGTGGCCGCGCTGTTAAGCAACGAATTAAAGGATGAAAAAACCGCGCCGAGCAACACCGCTAAAAAGAAACCACTCATATATACCGGCAGCACATTTTTCACTAAATGGGGGTAGGCTAAGTCTATAGATTGAAGCTCGCCACCATAGAGATGAAAAGCAATAATTCCTGGCACCATCATAAAAAATGGTACCAGCAGCTTAAAGTATCCGGAATAGAGAACGCCTTTTTGTCCCTCAGCCAAACTAACTGCGCCCAGAGTGCGCTGTATTACGTACTGGTTAGTGCCCCAATAAAATAAATTGGCAAAAATCATCCCTGTGAATAAGGTGCTGAAGGGTGTCGGGTCTGTTGGTGCACCTATGGCATTGAGTTTTTCGGTATGGGTGGTTACCACCTGATTAATACCTGCTCCCAGGCTGCCATCTCCCAGAGCAATAAATCCAAATACGGGTACTGCAACGCCAATAATCAGCAGGCCAATACCGTTTAATGTGTCGGAAACTGCAACTGCTTTAAGCCCGCCAAAGACTGCATAGATAGCACCAATAACTCCCACACAGACAATGGTCAGGGTGAGCCCGGCGCTGTAGCTAACATTGACTAGGTTGGGAATATCAAAAAGCTGCAGCACAGCAATAGAGCCAGAATAGAGTACCGAGGGAATAGTAATCAGGCCGTAACCCACCATAAATAGCACCACAGTCATACGTCTGACATCGTCACCAAAGCGGCTGCTGAGAAACTGAGGCAATGTGGTAAAGGCACCGGATAAATAGCGAGGTAAAAACACCAAAGCCATAACAATGGTGGCGATAGTGGCTGTGACTTCCCAGGCCATACTGCTCATGTTGTAGCCGTAAGCAGAACCGTTAAGTCCAATCAGATGCTCTGCAGACAGGTTGGTTAACACCATGGAGCCAGCAATAAAGACGCCGGTTAAACCTCGGCCAGCAAGAAAATAGCCATCTTTGGTATCTGTAATACCTTTGGTTTTTTGATAGGACACCCAGGCAACAATGCCCATAAAAAATACACAGGACACCAGTGTGGAAGTGATGTAGTTCAGTTCCAAAATCTACTCCTCTCGCTGATTGCAGGGGCCATTACAGAGTGCTCTTTTTAATTATCATCAATAAACTGCATATCCGGCCCCAGAGAAATCGAAGTATCCTCTGGTACAAATGCAGCTATTTGGTTCAGTGACAGTCTGAGTTTATGGCTGCGGCCTGCCTCAAACATCTCCTCTCCAGGGAATCTTTTCCAACGCTTACCCATGCTGGCAGGCAAGTATATTTCAACTTCTCCCCCAGGTTGCAAACAGGGCGCCACTAGCAGGCTGTCACCCAGCATAAACTGATCTTCAAAACCCCAGGCGGCTTTTTCGTTTGGACAGGCCAGCACCATGGCTCGCTGCGCAGGTAGGCCTGTTTGGCTGGAGGCTTCCATGACCTGATTGAGATAGGGCAACAATTGATAGCGCAATCGAAGAGCCTGAGTCACCGCGGCCTCTGCATCTGCACTGTAGGACCAGGGTTCCCGCGCCCCTATGCCATGCAATCTAATATGAGCAGAGAATATGGCTGCCTGGGTCCAGCGCACGTATAGCTCGTCATCTCTCTGATCTGCATAAAAGCCACCAATGTCGGTGGCATAAAATGGCGCACCTGAAAGGCCCCAGGAAATACCGCCACGCAAACTGGCGGCGAGCCCGCCCCAGTCTGCCTGTGGGTCGCCTCCCCATTGGGCTGGGTATCTCTGACTGCCTATCCATGAACAGCGGCTGAATAAAAATGGCCCTGATTGACAGTAAAGCTCTGCTGCCTCGTAGACACAGCGGTTGTATAAAAGGCTGTACACATTGTGCAATCTATCGCCACTATCACCGTTGTATGCCAGCATATCAGGCTCAATTTGCTCGCCAAAATCAGCTTTGATCATATCCACACCCAGATCAAATAGTGGTTTGTGGCTATCGCGCCAAAATTCATAGGCCTCAGGATGAGTAAAGTCGACAATGCCGGAATCAGGTAGTGGAGTGAGTACCTCACCAAAGCAACTGGTATCCCATTGATAGCGATAGGTCTCTCCGGTTTTGCGATGTTTAAGCAGCCAGCCCTTGGCTGACATCTGGTCAAACAGAGGATTATCTACAGAGACCAGAGGGTATTCCCAGATACAGACTTTAAACTTAAGCGCTTTTAGCTGGTCCATCACCAGTGCCGGCTCTGGGTAGCGGCTTGGGTCCCATTCAAAAGCAAATCTTGTCTGGGTATCCTGCCAGGCTCGCCCATCCAAGGTAATTACATCGCAGGGCATCTGCTGCTCCCGCACCTTTCTGGCGGTGGACAATAATTCTTCGGCATCCCGGTAGTACGCCTTAGATAATATAACGCCCAGAGACCATTTGGGTGGTACTGGCGATCGCCCAGTCAACTTGGTATAGCAGCCGATCATCTCGGCAGGACTATCGGCGGCCAGCAGAAATATATCTGCATAGCTGTCTTCGACAAGCAGGCCATAGGCGCGCTGAGACCAGGATGGATAGCCCACAGCATGGGTCACAGGTGCAGGAGTATGCACAAAAACGCCCCAGCCATTGGGGCTCCAGGCAAAGGGAGTATTTTTATAAGAAATCTCGGCATTGACCCCCAGGGCATCCTGGTTGTAGGAGCGCAATAGCTGGCCGCGTTTATCCAGACGGCNCCATTTCTCACCCAGGCCGTAAACTGGTTCGCTAGAATCCAGATCCAGGCTAACAAACCAGCCCTGATCGACCTTGGCTACAGGAGGCAGTCGAAACTGGCGCACAAAATGGCCATCTGTAGGGGAGCGCTGGACACAGCAATCTCCTTTAAATAACTTAAAAGAGAAGGGGCTGTGACCTATCTCCAGTCGGTAACCAGCACCAGTTATGACTGTTACAGCATCTGCACTGTCTACAGACAGAGGCACTGCTTCCGGTTCCTCGACCAACATGCCATAGTCAGTAGCTGAGACTTTGCCCAGGCGCAAGCGAGCGCCGAAGCCATGCAGAGAGATTTCTACAGGTCCAGCCTCTGTCTGCATCAACAGAGATTTCTTATCATCAGTAAGATGGCTAGCCGTGGTTATTCTAAGTGCAGGAATATCATTCCAGGCCGGGGTCGCCCCTTCAAAACTAATCATTTACCACAACCTTTTTACTCACCTAATTATTATTTTTTTTGCTCTGGGACAGCCTATACAGGCGTGCTATCTGCAGCAGTCGGGTTGGTTTGCAGAGCTTGGCTTGCGTGCAGATTGATACCTCTGTCTATAAAGACCATTGCGTCATTGATAGTTGAGAACATGGTTTTTTCAGTCATGTAATCACTGAGTATAGAGGTCTTAATGGTATCTCTAACCGGGCCTATGGCATTGGTAATATAAAACTGGATACCCTGTTTTTGTAAGTTTTCGATGACCTGCTGCAGCATAATTACCCCGGTGCTATCCAGGCTATTAATAGATTCCGCATCGAGCACCACAAACTGCAGGGCCTGCATATCCCGCTGTTTTATCCAGCGGTACAGTACCGAGACAAAGTAGTCCTTGTTGGCAAAATAAATTGGCGCATCAAATCTAAAAATCAATACATCATCACGAATATGGGCCTGGGTAAAGCGCGTGATATTGCGATATAACTTGCCATTCTGGATGGAACCCAATTCAGTCATATGGGGCGATGTGGTGTTATAGATCATCATCATAATAGACAGACTGACACCTAGTAGCAGCCCCTCTTGCACACCCAGTATTAGGGTGGCCAAAAAAGTAGTCAGTAGAATATAAAATTCTCGTCTATTGTGGGCATAGAGAACCTTCATCTCTGCATACTTAAATAAGCCTGATACAGAGACAATAATAATTGCTGACAGCAGTACTTTGGGCAGAGGGTAAGACACAAATAAGGGAGCCACAACCAGCATGGCAGCACCAATAAATAACGAGGAAAACAGCGCAGATACCTGAGTTTTTGCCCCAGCTTCTCTAAAGGCCGCACTTCTTGAAAAACTAGCTGAAACCGGGAAGGCTCTACACAGAGAGCCCACCAAGTTAGCGGCACCCACAGCGATAAGTTCTAAATTAGGCTGAGTAGTGATTTTATCAGTAGGGTTCTCTAAAGACTTGCAGATTGACATGGTCCCAACATAACCCATCAGTGCCACAGTGATAGCCACAGGCACCAGAGCCTCTAGGTCAGACAGTGAAACATTGGGAAGATTAAATGAGGGCAATCCCTGGGGGATTGAAGAGACAACATCTACCCCCATTGCCTGTAGTTCCCAGATACCGGAGGCCAGCATGCCAAAGACTAGCAGGAATAGTGGGAAGGGCATGACTGGAAAGCGTTTTTTAGGCACTGTCATAATCAGCATGCCCAGAATGCCAATGCTCAGAGTTATCCAGGACCAGTTGGGTACCTGCAGAAAAAGCTGATATAGCAATACAAAAATATTGCCACCGGCAACATCCACACCGAGCATGGTTTCGAATTGACTGCCCATAATGATCAGTGCCGCCGCCGAGGTGTAGCCCACAATCACCGGATAGGATAAAAAGTTGGCGATAAATCCAAACTTCGCCAAACCCAACCCCAGTTGCAGAACCGCCACCATAAGCGTCAGCAGTACTGCCAACTCCAAATAACGCTCTGAGCCTGGTTCGGCCAGAACACTGAGGCCAGTGATAATCAGGATTGAGTCAAGAGCTACGGGACCCATTGAAATCTTGTTAGAGGTGCCTAGTAGCGCATAGACAATGGGCGGAAAAATGCAGGCATAGAGTCCATATTCTGGAGGCAGGCCAGCGACAAGAGCGTAACCCATGCCCTGGGGAATTAGCATAAAAGCTATAACCAGCCCGGATAACAGATCGCTCCTAAAGGTACCCTGGTGGTAATCCTTTAGCCACAGCAGGCCGGGAAATAGCTTGGTCAGCATGGTTATTTTCACCTATCTTTATTCCGCCGCAGTGACAAATGCCGTGGAGGAGGGGGTTTGCGGTGTACAGTAGATTTGATTATTACCATTTATAAGGTCTCAGGCTAGTTGTTCGCGCACTTATTTAGCATTAAAAAAATGAAACGTACTGTTAACTATGCTTTTATCCCCTAAATCTTTAAACTAACCTCGCGCCAGATGAGAATCCAATATGCTTGCAGATCTTGAATACAGTCAGGATAACTTTCCGTCGATTATCCTTAACGATGGTTCGATAAATACATTGCAGCAAGCCCATGCTTGGATAAATACCAACCAGGTAGCCTTGAAGAGAGAGCTAGCCTGCACAGGCGCTCTGTTATTCAGAGGTTTCCCGGTCAGCGATGCAGTTAGCTATGACAGATTCTTCTCGGCGTTCGGCTATAATAACTTTACCTACAAAGAGTCACTGTCGAACGCGGTGCGCATCAATTATACCGATCAAGTATTCAGCGCCAACGAAGCGCCAAAGGATGTGGAGATTTTTCTGCACAGTGAAATGGCCCAGACGCCAGTATTCCCTAATATTATTTCCTTATTTTGTGAAAAAGCTGCGGACATAGGCGGCGCCACTATACTCTGTAGGTCGGATACTCTGTATAACAAACTCGCCATAGCTGAACCCCAGTGGCTTGAGAAGCTGGCTAAAGAGGGTATTAAATATACCAACAGCATGCCCAACGGCGATAATCCCGACTCAGCTCAGGGTCGCGGTTGGCAAAGTACCCTGAGTGTGACCTCCAGAGAGCAGGCGGAAAATAAGCTGCTTAATCTGGGTTATAAGTGGCAGTGGCATGCAGATGGGTCGTTGTCAGCTCAAACCAGAGTATTGCCAGCCATCAGAGCAGTTGATAGTGGTAGGCAGGTTTTCTTTAATCAGATTATTGCGGCTTACCAGGGATGGCAAGGCGTCAAGGAGAACCCCTCAGTTGGGATTTGCTTTGGCGATGACTCGGCAATTCCCCGACACTTTCTGGATAAAATCTGTGAGATAGCAGCAGACACTGCCTACGACCTGATGTGGCAGGACGGCGATGTTGCTGTAGTCGACAACCATCTCTCTATGCACGGGCGGCGACCCTATGATGGCGATCGCGTGCGCAGAGTGCTAGTTACATTGGGGATTTGATCAGCCTCTAAACCTATCTGTCTCTTCGAGATAGCCTCTATGGGCAGGCTAATCCTGCCTCTCTCTTTTCTGTCTAAAAGTTTCCCTCAGGGGGGGAGCGGATTGCCCCTTCGACCCCGTCTCATATCGGTGCGAAAAATCGCATTTAACAATAATTAACATAATCTATAACTTTTGGG
>JGI26260J51721_1000484_pt1 | contig 17730 bp, 12 predicted proteins | sample SaaInlV_120m_DNA_4_FD_51721 | JGI IMG/M metagenome (IMG submission 51721)
TGTTTTTGCTGACTGTCGAAGATATCTGGCACACAGCGCCTGAAAGCCTGCCAGCAGGTTTTGAACAGGCCTTTGAGGTTATTGAATATTCAAGTATTGAGGAGGTTAAAAAAATCCTCATCGATGGAGCTACGGCATTTATCAATGAAACCAATGAGCTGGGCGTGGTCGCAGAGCATTGGAACCCGCAGGCTGTTCTCCACCAAATTGATTATCAGCGCCGGGGCAAAACCCTCTACGAGCAGGAGTCTGTGCGCGAGGCCAACCGCCGTGCTGTTCCTGCTCATCGCGCAGCTCAGCAGGCGTTTATGGCCGGTGCTTCTGAAGTACAGATTGCGGCTGCCTATCTGGCCGCCTGTGATTGTCGCGAGAGTGAAATGCCCTACGGCATTATTGCCGGAGTCAATGAACATGCGGCCGTGCTCCACCACCACAATCTATTTAAGCAGCCTCAGCCACCGCGCAGCTTTTTGATCGATGCCGGGGTTGAGGTCAATGGTTATGCATCTGATATAACCCGCACCTATGCCTATGATCCAGGTTGTGATTTCGCCGCCATGATTGCCTTGATGGATATTAAGCAGCAGGAACTGGTGTCAGCTGGCGGCATAGATGAGAGTCCGGTTGACCTGCATGTGCTGTCGCAACACAAAATCGCCGAGGTATTGGTTGAATTTGGCTTGCTAAAGCTATCACCGGAAGAGGCAGTGGCAAAAGAGATCCTGGGCTCATTTTATCCACATGGTCTGGGTCATCATCTGGGATGTAATGTGCATGACAAAGGCAGTCAGCTTGCCAATGCTCAGGGGGATATTATTCCTCCGCACAAAAAATATCCCAAACTTCGAGCTGCTTCGCCCATGGTGGCCAATCAGATACACACGGTCGAGCCAGGGCTGTATTTTATTCCCGCGTTTTTGGACAGACTCAAAGCAGGAGAACATGCTGGAGTAATCAATTGGTCCCTGATTGACGAGTTTTTGCCCTATGGTGGTATTCGCATTGAGGACAATATCATTGTCCATCAGGACGGTAGTCTGGAAAATCTAACCAGACAGGCCTTTGCTCAGTCTGAGGTTAATTAGAGTTTAGGTTCCCCAGCGTCCAGCAGCTTGCCCCTTAGTTTAAACGCTGTAATCAGTGGCCTGGGCCAGACAACTTTATGATCCTTGTATCAATGTTCTCAGTTCAATTGTTTCATCCGCCAGGGTTTGCCTATCGACTGCTTTGCCCTGCAAGATAAGTTTTTTGGTCAGCATAAAATCTTTGGGCCGGTTGATACAGTCGGCCGCTAATACTCTGTTGTCTTGCAAATAAAACAGGCTAAAGCTGCGACTTCTGTTATTCCCTCTGATAACAACGTCTGTGTAGCCCTGATTGATGCCGGCAATTTGCAGTTTGACATCATATTGATCGGACCAGAACCAGGGTAGCTCGGCATAGGGTTTTTCGATACCGCAGATGCTGGCGGCAGCCGCTTTGGCCTGTTCTGTGGCATTGGGAACAGACTCGAGGCGCAGGTTGGTTTTAAGGATCGAATTGGGGTGATTGGTACAGTCGCCGGCGGCCACAATATCCTGGTGGCTGGTCTGGGCAAATTCATTAACCAGTATTCCATTGTCTACCTCAAGTCCTGCGGCCGAGGCCAACTCCGTATTGGCAATAACACCAATGCCGATAATAACCATATCCCCACTGACTGTCTGGCCATCGGCGCAGACAACCCCTGAGACAGATCCCTCACCTGTCAGAGCGGAGGCCAGGGTATTTAGTTTTATGGTAACGCCCTGTTCCTGATGCAGACGCAGATAAAAATCCGAGGTTGTTTCTGAGGCCACTCTCTGCAGCAGGCGCGATTCAGTTTCCAGCACAGTGACCGCAACGCCCAGTTTAGTGAGTGAAGCGGCAGTTTCCAGGCCGATATAACCCCCGCCAATAATCACAGCCGTCTTTGCGGTCGTCGCCGATTGCTGGATCGCTTTAACATCATCCATGGTGCGCAGGTAATGAACGCCCTGAAGGTCGGCGCCGGGAATTGGCAATGGTCGGGCTCTGGCGCCGGTGCATAACGCCAGCTTGGTAAAGCCGATAGTCTCGCCATTATTCAGCTCGACTGTTTTATCTACTGTATCTATGGCGGTAACCACCAGACCCAGTTTAAAGTTCACATTGAGTTTTTCGTAAACTGCCGGCGCGCGCAGAGCCAGCTTGTCGTCGCTGCTGTCACCGGCCAGATAGGCTTTGGAGAGAGGAGGGCGCTGGTAGGGCATATAGGGTTCTTCACTGATCACAGTGATATCTCCGTCCCAACCAGATTGTCTCAGGCTGATCATTAATTGCACGGCGGCATGGCTGCCACCAACAATAACGGCGGATGCTGGGTTACTCATAGAAACCTTCTTGTATTTTTGTTTTGCCCGGATTGTAGTTGCAATAATTCACTGAGGAAACTCTGTTAAACAAATAATCATCATCTGATGTCCCTGACTCAGCTCAAATAGATTAAAATAACAATCATCAATCACAGGTTTTTCAGCGATATTTTCATGCAGGAATATTCTCAACGACCCAGTGCCAGACTGGGCATTGGTATCGACTTTGGTACCAGTAACAGCGCAGCTGCAATTTATGATGGCCAAGAGCTGCTGCTGGTGAAGCTGGCCGAGCCCCAGAGCATTATGCCCTCAGCCAATTATATTGATCGACAGTATGTCTCGGCGATTGGGCAGAAGGCGATCAGTGACTATATCAGTGGTAACAGAGGTCGAAAGGTTGAGCTGAGCGCAGAGTTGCTGGGTGAGGCACGCAGCGGCACTGGGGGTGGCGAGAGTGCCATGGGCGGCCCCGGAGAGTCTGATACAAATAAGGTCTATGGCCAAGCCTTTAATGATGGCAGCCTGCCTGGCCGTCTGTTTCGCGGCACCAAGAGACTGCTGGGCAATACCTTAATTGATCGCATTGCAATCTTTGAGCGATCGTTTCGCCTGGTGGCCCTGATCACTCCTATTTTGGTGGGTATTCGCCAGGCCCTGGAGGCGGCCACAGGCAGAGGGGTTGACCATGCCTGTATTGGCCATCCGGTCAATTTTGAAGGCTCTGGTAGTGAGCGCAATAATATTGCTCTGGAGCGGCTGGGAGAATCCTATGGCCATGCGGGTATTACCCAGCAGTCATTCTGCCCGGAGCCCACAGCGGCGACTTTGAGTTATCTGCACAATTTCCCCCACAGCAATAATGAGTTGGTGCTGACGGTAGACTTTGGTGGCGGCACATTGGACTTCAGTGTGTTGCGCCGCAGCGGATCAACCTTTGAGGTCGAGGCCACCCATGGTATTGCCCTCGGTGGGGACAGGATTGATCAGACGATTTTTCGCCAACTGGTGTTTCCGTTGCTGGGCAAGGGTGAGCGCTGGACCCGGGTGGTGGACGGGGCAGAGGTGGATACCCTGTTTCCATTTGGTGAATATGAAGAGCTGCTTATCAATTGGCCAATCAGTTATATGCTCAACCAAAATAAATACACTGCGCCAGTGATGCAGCGCATGGCCCAATCCGATGCTGCCGCAGATAAATTCAAGCGGCTCTATGATTTGATTCAGCAGAATTACAGTTATCAAATTTTTGAGGCCATTAAGGCATTTAAGGCTGAGTTGTCGGTGCAGGAGTCCGCGGTGCTGGATATTCCGGAGATAGATATTCAGGTCGAGGTGGAGCGCTGGGATTTTGAGGCGATGATTTCGCCGTTGCTATTTGAATTTGAGCAGGCCATTTCGCGGATTCTTGATAAGGCCGGTTATCAGGCCGGAGATATAGATCTGGTACTGCGCACTGGCGGTTCTTCATTAATTCCCGCAGTTAAGGATATTCTCGACAATCAGTTTGCCGGCAAAGTGGTGGAGCATGATCCTTTTACCAGTGTCGCTGCAGGACTGGCCATAGCTGATTATTATCAGTATGCCGAAGCTGAATTAAGTTAATCCCCCCTAATTAGCCCCGCTAAAACGACCTGAATTTTTGTGGTCAATTAACTTACTTGCATGTAACAAGCAAGATTATTAAGATGTCGCTCGTGAAGACCAAATTTTTGCTGCCAGTGGTAAAGCTGGCGGCGGTTTTAATGACCGGAGCTACTATGAACAAGTCCTCAGCCAAATTAGATAACGCATCTGCACCAGACACAGATCCTCAGGAGAATGCTCCACCGCTGCGCTTTGTCACGGCGGCCAGTCTCTTCGACGGCCACGATGCCTCAATCAATATTATGCGCCGTATTCTTCAGGGCGCTGGCGTCGAGGTGATTCATCTGGCCCACAATCGCTCGGTGGCGGAGGTGGTGGAAACTGCATTGCAGGAAGATGTTCAGGGTATTGCCATCAGTTCCTATCAGGGCGGCCATGTTGAGTACTTTAAATATGCTATTGATCTGCTTAAAGAAGCTGGGGCTGAGCATATTCGTGTATTTGGCGGTGGTGGTGGGGTGATTGTCCCCGCTGAAATTGCCGAGCTTCAGGAATATGGTGTGGAACGCATTTATTCGCCCCATGACGGCCAAAATATCGGCCTGGTTGGCATGATCGACGACATGATTGAGCGCTGTTCTCTCAACTCTGGTTCGCCGATAACCACTGAGTCCAAAGATCTTAATATTGCCGATGGCGGTCTGCGTAATCTGGCGGCTCTTATCACTGCTATCGAGCGCAATGAGCTTGATGATCAGCAGCTAAAGAGTTTGCGGGAGCAGGCGCAGTTTTTATCAAATACCGTTCCTGTGTTGGGAATTACCGGCACAGGTGGTGCAGGTAAGTCCTCATTGACCGATGAATTAATTCGCCGTTTCCGTCAGGACAGCGCAGACCAGTTAAAGATTGCAGTGCTGGCGATTGACCCGACCAGACGCAAGACCGGCGGCGCCCTGTTGGGTGACCGCATTCGCATGAATGCAATTTATTCTCCGAATATTTATATGCGCTCTATTGGCACCAGAGGAGCGGCAGGTGAGGTGCCTGAGTCCCTCACAGATATTGTCAGTGCAATGCGCCTGGGCGGCTTTGATCTGGTAGTGGTTGAAACCCCTGGTATTGGTCAGGGTGATGCCGGCATTGTGCCCTATGTTGATGTGCCAATTTATGTGATGACCCCAGAGTTTGGTGCCCAGAGCCAGCTGGAAAAAATTGATATGCTGGATTACGCCGAGCTGGCGATTATTAACAAGTTTGATCGCAAAGGCAGCGAAGATGCTTACCGGGATGTGTGCAAGCAGATGCAGCGCAACCGCGAGGCCTGGACTCAGATGCCCGATACTATGCCGGTGTTCGGCACCATTGCATCTCGGTTTAATGATGATGGTGTTACCGCAGCCTATCAGGAGTTGGTCACATTGCTACAGGCCAGAGGTTTGGGTCAATTTGAACGGCATCTGTCCCCTGTAACGATTCGCACGTCCTCGGAAAAATCTGTGGTCGTGCCGGCAGATCGCCAGCGCTATCTGGCAGAAATTGCCGCCGGGGTCCGCGACTACCACCGTCAAGTGGCAGTGCAGGCTAATCTGGCGCGGGAAGTGCAGCAGTTGTCTGGTGCCAAGGCTATGCTCAGTGATTCAGGTGCCGATGCGCCTGCTGAGATTGATCAGCTGATTACATTGCGGGAAAAGAGCATGGATATCAGGGCCTCTGAGTTATTGGAGAATTGGCCGGCTATGGTTGAGGCCTATTCCGGTGATGAAAAAGTTGATGTGCTGCCCAATGGCAAGCAGATCATCACCAAGCTTAATAGTCTGTCCCTGTCGGGTAATAAAATTTCACGGGTGTCTCTGCCGCGCATGAAGGACCATGGGGATTTATTAAAGTGGTTGATGCTGGAAAATCTGCCAGGTGAGTTTCCCTATACGGCCGGGGTGTTTCCCTTTAAGCGTGAAGGTGAAGATCCGGCGCGCATGTTTGCCGGTGAGGGCGATGCCTTTAAAACCAATCGACGCTTTAAGGCGCTGTCGGAGTATAGCGACGCAAAGAGACTATCCACGGCATTTGATTCAGTAACCCTCTATGGCTGGGATCCAGATGAGCGTCCGGATATTTACGGCAAGGTCGGTAATGCGGGTGTGTCCATCTGTACGCTGGATGATATGAAGGCGCTCTACGATGGCTTTGACCTCTGCGACCCTATGACGTCGGTATCCATGACCATCAATGGTCCGGCGCCAACGATTCTGGCGATGTTTTTAAATACTGCGATAGACCAGCAGGTCGATCAGTTTGCCGCGGAGCATAAGCGCCAGCCCGACCAGGCAGAGTACGATGAGTTGCGTGCCAATGCTTTGATGCGGGTGCGCGGCACGGTGCAGGCGGATATTCTCAAAGAAGACCAGGGTCAGAATACCTGTATTTTCTCCACAGAATTCAGCCTGCGTATGATGGGTGATATGCAGCAGTACTTTATTGATAAGGCCATTCGCAATTTCTATTCTGTCTCTATCTCTGGTTACCATATTGCCGAGGCTGGGGCCAACCCGATCTCCCAGCTTGCCTTTACGCTGTCCAATGGCTTTACCTTTGTTGAAGCCTATTTGGCCAGAGGTATGAATATTGACGACTTCGCTCCCAACCTGTCGTTCTTCTTCTCCAATGGTATGGATCCAGAGTACACAGTTATGGGCCGGGTCGCGCGGCGTATCTGGGCCACTTCCATGCGTGACCGCTATGGTGCCAATGCCCGCAGTCAAAAACTGAAATATCATATCCAGACCTCTGGCCGTTCTCTGCACGCCCAGGAAATGAACTTTAATGATATTCGCACTACTCTGCAGGCCTTGATCGCAATCTACGATAACTGCAACAGCCTGCACACTAATGCCTATGATGAAGCCATTACCACGCCCACCGAGGAGTCGGTGCGCAGGGCTCTGGCCATTCAGCTGATTATCAATCAGGAATGGGGTCTGGCGAAAAATGAAAACCCCAGTCAGGGCGCATTTATTATTGATGAACTCACTGATCTGGTGGAAGAGGCTGTGCTGCAGGAATTTGAGAAAATTTCTGATCGTGGTGGTGTGCTGGGTGCTATGGAGACAGGTTATCAGCGCGGCAGAATTCAGGAGGAGTCGATGTTTTATGAGCATAAGAAGCATGATGGCTCGCTGCCGATTGTAGGGGTGAATACCTTCCTCAGTGAGGCTGAAGAGACTGAGGTGGAAATTGAGTTGGCTCGATCTACCGACGATGAAAAGAAAAGCCAGATTGTGCGCCTGAGAGAGTTTCACAGTCAGCATGCAGATTCCTCTGAGGCTATGCTCAAGAGGCTTCAGGATGCAGTACGTCAGGGTGATAATGGCTTTGAGGTACTTATGGAGGCGGTTCGCTGTTGTTCATTGGGACAGATAACCAATGCACTGTTTGATGTAGGTGGTCAGTACCGCCGCAATATGTAAGCATTGTCTGTTACTGCGGAACCCACAGGACTTAATATTATGGCCAAAGCTCTTCGCCTCACTCAGATTGAGCGCAAGGAAATCTCCGATGCAAAAATGCTCGAGGTTGCCATTGATCTGATCGTTGAACATGGTGCCGAGCAGACCACATTAAAAGATGTGGGTGAAAAAGCGGGATATTCCCGCGGTCTGGCCGGGTACAGATTTGGCAATAAGGCAGGCCTGTTTGATTTTGTGCTGCGTTCCGTGGGTGATGAATGGCTCGCTGAGTTAACTGCAGTGACCAGAGGCAAATGTGGCTATGATGCCATCGCTGCGGCACTGGATGCCCACAGCAAGTTTTGTGAAGAGGCGCCGCGCCATGTGGAGGCTTTCTACCGATTGTGGTTTGAATCTCTCACACCAGAGTCCCGCTTAAAGCCGGTGATTGCAGGGATTCACGATCGCAGGCGCGCCGATGTTATTAGCTGGATAGAGCAGGGTATTGCCGCAAATGTGGTCCCGCCCTCGGCATCTGCTCAGCTGATTGCTGATCAGTTTAGTGCCTCAGTTATTGGTATTGTCTATCACTGGATCAGTGATCCCCATAATCTCAACGAGATTCGCACATTGCACGATGGGCTAAAGCAGGTTATGCATGTAATGCTGTCTGAGACTCAATAGTTTGAGTTATTTAAAATAAAGGCGACCAAACAGCATTATCTTGCGACCTAAGTGCCCAATGTTGCACTACCCCTATTGTATTGCCGGCTGAGTCAAATTAGTCTTATCGGCTAGAGATAAATATTATAAATTCAATTTATTAGGGGGTACGCATGGCAGGTTCAACTTCGGGTAGTTCAAGCGCAACAGTGGCAGAGGGTCAGGAACAGGGAACACAGACATTCGCGTTTATCGCAATGACTTGCCTGTTTTTCTTCTGGGGCTTTATTACTGTTCTTAACGATATTCTTATTCCTTTCCTGAAAGAGTCTTTTGACCTTAACTACACCCAAGCGATGCTGGTGCAGTTCTGCTTCTTCGGGGCTTATTTTGTGGTATCTCCATTTGCCGGAAAGCTGATTGACAAGGTTGGTTATCAGCAGGGTATTGTGCTCGGTCTGCTAACAACTGCTGCGGGTTGTCTGTTGTTTTATCCCTCTGCAGAAGTTCATGTTTATGCTCTTTTCCTGTTTGCCTTTTTTGTTCTAGCGAGCGGCATTACTATCTTGCAGGTTGCCGCCAACCCTTATGTTGCAGCATTGGGGCCTGAGAAGACCGCTGCCAGCCGGTTGAATCTGGCTCAGGCTGCTAACTCTTTTGGTACTACTGTAGGTCCTATTGTGGGTTCGGCTCTTATTCTGGGTGCAGTTGCGGCTGATGCCTCTGCCGTACAGATGCCCTACGTTATGATTGGTGCTCTGCTGGTTGCTGCAGCGGCAGTATTCAGATTTATCCGCCTGCCGATTCTGGCCCATGTTGAGACTAAGGAAGATGATTCCGGTGATTCAGTGTGGAACCACCGCCCGCTGGTACTGGGCGCACTGGCTATCTTCCTCTATGTGGGTGGCGAAGTTTCTATTGGTAGCTTCCTGGTTAACTATTTCTCCGAGAGCTCTATCGCTGGTTTAAGCTCAGCAGAAGCTGGTGAAATGGTCGCTTACTACTGGGGTGCAGCCATGATTGGTCGTCTGGTGGGTGCCGCGCTTATGAACTACATCGCAGCGACCAAGTACCTGGCCATCAATGCGTTAATCGCGATCGTTATGATTATCGTCAGCATGAACAGCACTGGTGACGTTGCCATGTGGTCGATTTTGGCCGTGGGCTTCTTCAACTCTATTATGTTCCCAACTATCTTTACCATGGCGGTTAAAGGTCTGGGTTCGATGACCAGTAAAGGTTCTGGCCTGGTTTGTCAGGCGATTGTTGGTGGTGCACTAATACCGTTGGTGCAGGGTGTTGCTGCTGACAGCATCGGTATTCAGTTGAGCTTTATCGTCCCAATGCTGTGCTACATCTATATCGGTTGGTATGCGCTACGTGGTGCAGACCAAAGCTAGGATAACTCACTGCATTTGTCGGCAGGCCCGGTAATCTCTCCGGGCCTGCCCATTTTTCTCCGCTCCTGTCTTCGTATTCGAATTTCTATCTGTTCACGTAAACCGATGTCGCTATCAGTGTTGATGAAACGCTGCGAACGCTGTACTGTCTATTAGCTAGAGGTTTCCAGCTTATCAGCACCGTTTAACAACAACGCTTTCTAACATCCACTGGTTGCCAACATAAAGATGTCACAGACATCGCAATAATAAAAAGGGGGAGTTGGGCAGTGGAGGCTAATCAGTCAGTATCTATTCAAACCGAAGACCAGGGCTTTTATAAGGGCTTTAATATCACTGTGGCAGCCTTTCCCAAGGTGCTTATTATTGCGCTGATTGGCTGGGTTGGGCTATCGCCAGAGCGCGCTGGCGAGCAATTGTTGGCTCTGCAGCTATGGTCAACCTCTTCCTTTGGTGGCTGGTATATGTATGTCACCGCATTCTTTACCCTGGCCTGCCTGTTTTTGGCGCTGTGGCCGCGCACCGGCAAGGTGGTGTTGGGTGTCGCCGGTGAAAAACCAGAATTCTCTATGTTTACCTGGCTCTCTATGATGTTTGGTGCAGGTATTGGAGTTGGCATGCTGACCTATTCCACAGCCGAACCTATTTTTCACTTTGCCAGTAATCCCGACACTATTCAGGGCCTTAGCGCTGGTATGGATGCCGACAATGTGCGCAATGCCTACAAATGGGCGCTGCTCCATTACGGGTTAACTCCCTGGGCCTGCTACGGTGTGGTGGGTATGTCTCTGGGCTATCTCTGCTACAGCCGAGGTTTGCCGCTGACCATTCGCACCGGCTTGCAGCCGCTATTTGGCAGCTCCATGTCTGGCGCTCTGGGTCATCTGGTGGATATTGCTGCCATTCTGGCGACCTTGATTGGCCTGGGGGTGACCATTGGTTACGGTGTATCCCAGTTTGCCTCTGGTATGTTTAATATCAGCGGTATGCAGTGGATTGTCGATGGCGCGGGCAAGCCCACTTTGGCGGCCCAGATAACGGGCCTGGTGATTATTGTCGGCGCCTCTTGCCTATCTGCGCTATCTGGTTTGCAGCGGGGTATTAAATGGCTATCCAATATCAATATGGGTCTGTCGATGTTTCTGGTGCTGTTTTTTATCCTGTTTGGCGCCACGGCCTTTGCGATTAAATCATTTGGCTACGCCATCTGGGACTATCTGATTGCTCTGCCATCCATGTCTACCACAGTGTGGAATGATCCGGATACCGAGGTAGGGGCTGCACTGCAGAGCTGGCAGGGTGCCTGGAATATTTTCTACTGGGCCTGGTGGATTGCTTTTGCGCCCTTTGTGGGTCTGTTTTTAGCTCGGGTATCCCGTGGCCGCACAGTGCGTGAGTATGTGCTGGGCGCTATGATTATCCCTTCATTAATCTGTCTGACCTGGTTTAGCTTTGTGGGCGCTACTGCCATTGATCTTGAGCTCAGCGGTGTGGCACAGGGGGCTATTGTGGGTGCGGATATCTCTGCCCAGTTATTTGAAACCATTAATCTAATGCTGTCGCCAGAGTTGGCTATTGCCCTGTCTGTGGTGGTGGTGACTTTATTGCTGACTTTTCTGGTGACCTCGGCAGATTCCGGTATTTTGATTATTAATACTCTGGCCTCTGGTGGCAGCCAGACTCAGAAGCAGGCGGCCCATGTGATTATCTGGGGAGTGATCTTTGCTCTGCTGGTGGGAGTATTGTTGGCCGCTGGGGGTATGGATGCTCTGCGCTCGGCGATGATTATTGGTGCGCTGCCATTCTCTCTGGTGATGGCACTGATGACTATCTCGATGATTAAGGCGCTGCTGTCCCATAGGGGCTAGCTTTTCAGGCTCTTTTTAGAGACAAAAAAACCGGATTGGGCTTAGCGACAATCCGGTTTTTTTTAGCCTAAAGAGTTTTCGGCTCTTTATCTGTTGGCGATCCTTTAAGCGTTTTCGACAATACGCTTCATATCAGTCATATAACCGCGAAGCTCGTGGCCAATGATTTCTACATCATGGTCGCGAATCGCGTCATTTACTTCAATCAGTCGAATATTGTCTACTGCGTTAGAGCTGTCGGTTAAACCGCCGCCGAGATCTTCCAGAGTCAGGCTGTTGGCGTGATCTTGCAGCAGTGGCACTGCGGCATGGGTAAACAGATAGTTGCCGTATTCTGCTGTGTCAGAGATTACCACATTCATCTCGTAGAGCTTGTTGCGAGCAATACAGTTGGCGATTAGTGGCGTCTCGTGCAGTGACTCGTAGTAGGCTGATTCTTCGATAATGCCAGAGGAAACCATAGTTTCAAAGGCCAGTTCAACACCGGCTTTGATCATAGCGACCAGATAGATACCTTTGTCATAGAACTCTTGCTCTGTGATTTCGGTGTCGCAATCTGGTGCCTGCTCAAATGTACTCTCGGCAGTCGCAGCGCGCCACTTCAGAAGGTTGGCGTCATCATTGCCCCAGTCAACCATCATGGTTCTAGAGAATTCACCTTCAATGATATCGTCCATATGTTTTTCAAACAGCGGACGTAAAGTCACTTTGAGTTCTTCGGACATATCAAAGGCTCTGATTTTGGCCGGGTTGCTCAGGCGATCCATCATATTGGTGATGCCGCCGTGTTTGAGCCCTTCAGTGACCACTTCCCAGCCATACTGAATAAGCTTGCGCGCATAGCCCGCATCAACACCCAGGTTCAGCAGCTGCTGATGACCCAGCACCGCGCCAGTTTGCAACATGCCGCAGAGGATAGTCTGCTCACCCATCAGATCAGATTTAACTTCGGCAATAAAGGAAGACTCCAGAACACCAGCTCTGTCACCACCTGTGGCGGAGGCATAGGCTTTAGCGATGGCCAGGCCATTACCATTGGGATCATTTTCTGGATGCACGGCGATCAACGTGGGAACACCAAAGCCGCGCTTATACTCTTCACGCACCTCTGTGCCCGGGCATTTGGGTGCAACCATAACCACAGTCAGGTCAGGTCGAATCTGCATGCCTTCTTCAACAATATTGAAGCCGTGGGAATAGGCCAGAGTAGCGCCTTGCTTCATCAGCGGCATAACTGCTGTTACTGCCGCGGTGTGCTGCTTGTCCGGGGTCAGGTTAAGTACCAGATCCGCCGCTGGAACCAGTTCTTCTGCAGTTCCAACCGTAAAGCCATTCTCTGAAGCCCAGAGGAAAGACTGGCGTTTCTCGGTAATGGCCTGCTCGCGCAGGGCATAGGAGATATTCAGGCCGGAGTCACGCATATTTAGGCCCTGATTCAGACCCTGTGCGCCACAGCCAATAATAACGATATTCCAGTCTTTGATAAGATTGCAGCCATCGGTGAATTCGTCGCGATCCATAAAGCGGCATTTACCGAGCTGGGTGAGCTTGTCGCGCAAGCTGAGGGTATTAAAGTAATTAGCCATTGTTATCTCCGGCCACCTGCTAAAGGTGGGTTGCTTTGATTGGTTTGGACGGCATTGTACGCTTTTATTATCATTGCTTAAAACGATATATGCGCATTATCATGTTGCAGTTTTTGCAATAGTATCCTGATATGGCTATGGTGCAGTTATGGATATTCGATCGTTAGAGCTATTTAAACATTTGGCCAGCAGTCTGCACTTTGGTCGCACTGCTGCCGCCTGTCACATTAGCCCCTCAACGTTAAGCCGGTCCATTCAGCGTCTTGAAGACCAGCTCGGTAGTCAATTATTGATTCGCGATAATCGCTCGGTACTCTTAACGGCCGAGGGCAAAAAGTTGCTGGCCTATGCCGATCAGCAGATTGAGAACTTTGCCTCCCTCAAGCAGTCCTTGAATCAGTCGCAGACTGAGCTTTCCGGGTCTGTAAAACTCTACTGTTCGGTGACCGCCTCCTATTCCTATCTGCCGCCACTGTTGGAAAAGTTCCGCCTCGCCCATCCCAATATCGATATTAATCTAGATACGGGGGATGCCGCTGAGGGCATTGAGCAGATCAAAAGCCAAAAGGTAGATCTGGCGATTGCGGCGCGGCCTGACGACTTGCCCTCAAGCATTCATTTCCAGACGATTGCCACTGTGCCATTGGCCATTACCGCCCCAGCTATTAATTGCGCTGTGCAAAAGGCGCTGCAGGCAGACGAGATTGACTGGGCCAACATGCCGATTATCTTGCCCGAGCATGGTGTTGCCAGAAAGCGTTTTGAGCAATGGTTCAGGCTTAGATATGGGGGCCGCCCCAATGTCTATGCCCAGGTTTCCGGGCAGGAGGCTCTGGTGAGTATGGTGGCTCTGGGCTGTGGTATTGGGCTTTCACCTATTGTGGTAGTGGATAATAGTCCGGTCAAAGATCGGGTTGAAATATTGCCTGATACCAGCATTCCTCCCTTTGATCTTGGGCTCTGTTGTTTTAAGAAAAAGCTGGATGATCCTATAGTGGCAGAGTTTATGGCGATNGCTACCCAGCCATAGGCGCTTGTATCGCGGTGTCAGCTGTTTGTATACTAAAGCGAATAAGACAATAAATAACAATATAACAAGGGGAACTAAGATGAAAAATTTGATTATTGGTATTTTGGCAACACTAGTCTTGGCTGGCTGTTCGACAGATAAAGGCACAGATGTGCCCCAGGCTACAGTAGAAGAGCAAGAGGTCCTGTTCAGTGTTGTCGGGCAGACTTTTTATAATGAATTTATTCCTTGCACCGGTGGCGATGATTACAGCCGAGAGGCCGCTGAGGAGATGGTGGCCGAATGGCGCGCTGCCGGATTACCTGGGGATATTCTTGGTGCTTGGGGCTATGAGCCGGCGAGTGAAAACAATCAGTTCCCCAATGGTTGGTGGGAATTGCAGTGGACCACGAAAGAAGCTGCAGACGCAGGGTGGCAGCAATGGGCCGCCAGTGAAGCTGCTCAAGCCTGGTCGACTAAATATCAATCTGTAATGACCTGCGATGAAGCTAATAGAGTGTCCTGGGACTTCCATTTTGCCCGCGACCCCTACGGCTTTGGCGAGCTGGGTGAGTCAGGTGAGTTTTTTGCCGCCTATGCGCCATGCAACCTCAATGAAGGCAAGACCATGGCAGATGTCGACGGGGCAGTTGCCCAGTACAATGGCTGGCTCGATGGCCTGGATGCCTCAACAGTAGACTTTTATGCCTATGGTATTTATGCCAGCAATGCCGGCTCGGATGATTCCGTGGATCTATTTTTCGGAAACTTCCACTCAACTCCGGAAGCTATGCAGGCGGGCAATGAAGCTTGGATGGCCACGGGCGGTGATGCGAAGGCAGCCCTTGAGTCAGCTATGACCTGTAATAATCCAGAGCTGCACAATGCCAAGCTGTTATATGACCCCTCAAATCCTGACTTTTCCTAAGTCAATTTTGACGGTTAATTAAATCAGGGCTGCGCAGGCAGCCCTTTTTTATACCCACAGCGTAAACAGATATCAGGCAATCCCAGGCTTTGTATCGGATATAGTCTGTTATCATCTATGAGATTTAAATAGCAGGGCTAAACCTATCGACGATTTAATATTAAGCTGGCTCACCAACAATAAGCAGCATGCATGGATGAGTATTCCGCTGCTGGCATTTCTTGAGGCATGCCCGGGCATTGGTTTGCTGGTATCCGGGGTTATTTTGCTGAGTGTTTCTACTCTTCTCTATACCGAGCAGCTGGTCAGCCTTGCCCAGATAATTCCTCTCGCCTTTGCCGGTGCCTGTCTTTCAGACCATATGGGCTTTTATCTCGGGCGCTGGTTTGGTCCTAAAATCCATCACACTGAGTTTGCGCAAAAACGGGCGAGTGAATTCCAGCGCGCTGAGGCTTTTATACTAAAGCACGGCGCATTGGCAGTTGTCTTTGGCCGACTGATTCCTGCGGTGAGAAGTCTGGTGCCTATGATGGTGGGCGTCAGTGGAACCCGGTCCCTAAGATTCTCTTTGAGCGATACTCTGGCCTGCGCCATTTGGTCGGCTGCTCTTGGTTTGCTGGTGATTGGTCTGGATAAACTAATCCCTCAATAAACCACTCTCGTATTCAGCGATTCCCTTATACGGAGTTCATGGGTGCTATAAAAAGGGCCGCGCTGAGGGTTTAAATAAGGTCTCCAATGCACTATTTGAGAAGGCTACTCAAGGTAATGTCACAGCTATGATTTACTACTTAAATGTCAGGGATCGCGAAAACTGGGGTGAAAACCAGCCTGAGCCTTTGAGAGAGATACCACCTATGCAGATTGTTGTCGACTCTAGGGCTGTAACTTAGCCACTCAAATCAGGGCTAGATCGAGGAGAGAAGTTCTTGAGACTTATAAAAAAGGGCTACCAGTAAAATAAAATATCACTATAAATCAATGGTTTATATTTAATGAACTATCCTGAGATCGAAACTACCTTTGATTGAGGAGTTGAACAGGCGTAGTCACTGTAGTTTTGTATCAGTCCAGTCCATATTGAAACCCACAGTATGGGAGTTAGCCGTGATAGAAAAATTCATTTTTTGTGAGTGGGCACCCCGAGTTGCAGTAATGGTGATAATTTTCTCATTGACCCCTCTACCTTGAAGGTTGATATACAGGCTCGGCGAAGAGACATCTTCATTGACAGCAAAACGACCTAGTATCATTAACTGATTAGCAGGCACAGTGGAATTATGATCGAGATGGACAAGTGAGAGCAGAAGCCCCTGCAGTGGCGTCGCCACATTTAGATCGTCTCGCAGCTGCACTCTCTCGTATATCTGCTTCTTGATCGCATTAGTATGCTGATCAAATTCTTCTACCGACCAGCGACCATCGCCATCGTCATCAACACCTACAAATGCAGACACTGGTACAGATAATACCAAAAATGCACCGCCATTATTAAAGTTAAGACTGCCTTTTTGCTCTCCCATTAAATGCCCATGAGCTGCAGTTGCAAGCACTAGGAATAGCGAACTCGTTAAACAGTTAAGACGATAACTAGAGCCTCCAAAAACAATCAAAGGGCACCTTTCACACAGCGCTGTAGATAGGGAAATCCATCCGTTGCATAGTAATGATAGATTCCATCTGGAAACTCTGGTGTTACTCCTGTGCGGCCATTGCATTCATCTAGATCAGAACCACTACCTTCTACGTATTCATAATCTTGGGTGAAGGTTCCCATGGCATAAACTGAGATATCAGGTCTATTGGCGTCTGGCGAGGCTTTGAGCTGATAACTACTCTCTACAGTGACAATCTCAGAATTTGCGTCCATCGCATCCTGATAGCCATACCTCGCATAGATTGGAAAACCATCTGCAGCCCAAGCGACTAAAGTCATTGCAGCTCCTTTGTTAAGTCTATCGACAAAACCCTCTGGGATACCATGATAATGGTACTGCCCTGTGGGCTGCACGTGAGCATGGTTTAAATCATCACCAAAATTAAATGAGGTTTGTCCCAGCGCTTCAATGCTCCAAGTGCCCTGAGTTGGAGATGCCAACCAACAGCTAGTACCCGAGTCATTGCAGCTACCTGCAGTCCCCGCGTCGATTTTGACGCCGTTGAGAACATAGCCTAGCACGCCGCTAGGACCTCCTAGCTGGGTAGAATTGTCAGTCTTACTGGGTTCAATAGGGAAAAATTCGGAAATTGACTGTTGTGAAATAGTATTGGGATTGTTTATATTTGGAAATGTGCCCACATCGTGATCAGGTATCCCATTGGCCGTTAGAATCCGACTATTACCATCACAGATCCAATCTGAAGTACTCATTGCATTAACTGATGGCGAATTATTAAAAGAGGCATAGCTATACATACATTCTGCACCAGCAGTGGAAACCCCATCTGTAGAAACTCCAGTGGGCATCTCGGACACAGTTGCGGGTGATGTTACTGAAGCGCCACCCCCGCCACAGGCACTCAGAATTGAAACTGTTACCAATACAGCGAAGGAGTTAAGGTGAACCATGGTAGATGCCTTATGTACTTGAATTAACCGTCACTTAACGACTTCGATTACATTTCGTTGACATGCCTCATGGGTTTAGCGGCGAAAAATATAACTTCTTTCTCACATAAAGGGCACGTCGGAGACACAACGCTATCTCGTATGTTAAACCCGTCCTAACCATACTCAAGTAACCCATCCAGTCAAATTAGGGCTAGATCGAGGTGATTCCTAAGACTTTAAATGGACGTGCCTCATTACCTTCAAATGGAGGAAAGCAATTAGACGCCGCTGGACTTCACCAAAAATCAATCCCTCGGACGATA
>JGI26260J51721_1000485_pt1 | contig 17715 bp, 13 predicted proteins | sample SaaInlV_120m_DNA_4_FD_51721 | JGI IMG/M metagenome (IMG submission 51721)
CGCGAAATGCTCTACCAATTGGGGTTCGAGCGGCTGAAACGATTACTGCTTCTTTCATAGTATTATCCTTGGTTAAATAGTCGTTGTTCTGGTTTGGATTGGCAGCTAGGCTTTGAGCGCCGCCATCGCCTTCATTAAAAACTTCTCAGTCTGCTTTCCGCCCGACTCCAGCGCCTGCTGGTTTGTCTCGTCAGTCAGTTCATCCCAGCGGGCTAGAATAGCCTCGGGGGTCTGTTCGTCCTTGCTCATAAAGATGCCATCTGTCTCAAACATAGTAGACTTGGCATAGCCGCCGGCACCGGCGCAGAGAATAGTTCTAGTTGGCGCTTTTTCATCGCAAAGAATTAATGCCCCTGCAGTAACAGATTCTGCGGTGAGCATACCCAACACCTCTGGGGGCATCAGATCTTCGGTCATACGTGTCCCTGCAGTGGGTGCCAGCGCATTGACGTGGATATTATTTTTGCCGCCTTCAAGCACCAGCGTATTCATAAAACCAAGCACCGCCATCTTGGCCGCACCATAGTTGGTCTGGCCAAAGTTACCGTACATTCCGCTGGAGGAGGTAGTCATGACAATGCGGCCGTAATTTTGCTCGCGCATAATATCCCACACTGCTTTGGTGCAATTNACAGACCCCATCAGATGTACGTCCATCACCAACTGAAAATCCGCTAGATCCATCTTTGCAAACGACTTATCGCGCAAAATACCTGCGTTGTTGATCAGAATNTCAACGCGGCCCCACTTATCCATGGCCTGATTGACCATGTCCTGCACCTCATCAAACTTGGCTACATTAGCGCCGTGGGCAAAGGCTTCACCACCAGCAGCTTCGATTAAGGCCACCACTTCCATAGCAGCATCTGAGGACGCGCCGGTACCGTCTCTGGCGCCACCTAGGTCGTTGACCACAACTTTGGCACCGCGCTCGGCCAGTGCCAGTGCATGAGAGCGGCCGAGACCATTACCAGCGCCAGTAACAATGGCGACTTTTCCTGAAAAATTAATACTCATACTCTGTTTCCTTAAAAACTATTTCCTTAAAACTGCTGCCCTGAATTTTGTTATTTGGCCATTTGCACGCTGAGCCACTCAGCGACAAGCGCTGGTTTATCACCACCTTCAATCTCAACCGAGACCTCAACCTTGAAATCATATTGGCCCGGGCGTTTTTCGCTAATATCCAACACTGTCGCATGACAACGGATTTTACTACCCACAGGCACAGGGGCTACAAAGCGCACCTTATCGAAACCCTTATTGACACCCATATAGATGCCCTCGATAAGCAGGTTGTAGCTCTCAGAAAAATAAGACAGCATGGATAGGGTCAAAAAACCATGGGCAATGGTGCCACCAAACGGGGTTTTAGCGGCCGCCTCNGGGTCGACATGGATAAACTGACGATCGAGAGTACATTCAGCAAACTCGTTGACCTGCTGCTGGGTGACTTCGAACCAATCAGTTGGCTCGCAAACATGGCCGATATATTGCTCAATCTCTGATTTCTTAATTACCTGCGGCATAGCCTTATTCCTCTGTTGGTCTGATTTATGAGGCGAATACCCCGCTCAGTACCTGATTGTTAAATTGTCGCCTGCAATAACCCAACGACCCGAAAAACTGCCTTTATGATAAATACTGCACTACACAACCGCTATCACTGAAACTAATTTTATCTATGGTTTGCAGATGCCAAAAATCTAGCGTTTTAGCCAACTATGGTATCGGCATTAAATTGGCACTTATTATGCCATAAATATCTGGAACGCCCAATGTAAAAAAGGCAGCCGCTGGGCTGCCTTTTTATTTTTTTATGACCCTGAAGTCAATTACCAGCCGCAAGAGCGATCCTTATTCTGCTCCTCCAACCAACTATTGAGCGGTGCAAAATAGTCGATAATCGCACTGGCATCCATATCGCGCTGTCCGGTAATAGCCTCCATGGCATCAGGCCAAGGCTGACTNTGCCCCATCGCCAACATATTGCCCAGTTTCTCGCCAGCCGCCTTGTTATTGTAAATTGAGCATTCATGCAACGGACCATCCTGTCCAGCAGCCTCACAGAGTGACTTGTGGAACTGGAACTGAATGATAAATGATAGGAAGTACCGAGTGTACGGCGTATTACCTGGCACATGGTACTTAGCGCCAGCATCAAAATCGGCCTCAGATCTGGCGACAGGTGCAGCAATGCCCTGATACTGCTCGCGCAGCTTCCACCAACCTGCATTGTAGTCTTCCGGCGATATGTCGCCAGAGAAAACCTGCCAACGCCATTCGTCAATCATCTTGCCAAAGGGTAAAAAGGCGATCTTTTCCAATGCCATCTTCATCTGCTGGTTAATGGTAGCTTCATAGCTTTCTTCCGCATCACCCATCAGCCCTTTCGTCTGCAGATAAGCTGGTGTCATGGACAGCTGAACCGTATCTCCCACAGCCTCATGGAAGCCATCATGGGCGCCACCCTTNAAGACCGAAGGCTGATCTTTGTACATCAGATAGTAGTAAATATGTCCGAGCTCATGGTGCAGGGTACCGAACTGCTCAGCAGTGATCTCGACACATTGCTTGATACGTGGGTCATTGCCATTACCCAGATCCCAGGCACTGGCATGGCAGACCACATTGCGATCCTGTGGCTTTTTGAGCAGTGAGTTGCGATAGAAACTCTCGGGTAACGCCGGCAGACCCAGAGAGGTAAAGAAACCCTCCGCAGCCTGAGTCATCTGCACCTCGTCATAACCCTGCTCTTGCAAGGCTGCGGTGATATCTACAGATGCCACACCTGGATAGGGCTCCATAATATCGTAGACATTATCCCAGGTTTGCGACCACATGTTGCCGAGTAGATGAGCAGGAATGGGCTTATCCAAGGCAACTTTTTCCGCACCATAGGTCTCGCTCAATTTGGCTCTGACATGACAGTGCAACTGGTCATAGAATGGTTTCACCTGATCCCAGAGGCGTCTGGACTCTATGGTAAAGGTGTTGCTCTCCATATCGTAACCACCCTGCCACAGCTCCGCTAGGTTCTTATACCCCATCTCGGCAGCACCCAAATTAGCAATTTCAACAAAGCGCTGGTACTGACTGCGATACGATGGTGACACCTGACGCCAACCCTGCCAGACATCCAATAATTCGTCGTAATCTCTAGACTCAGCAAGCACCGCCTCCAACTCCTGAAGCTGGCGACATTCACCAGCCTGATTACAGTACTCACCGGAACCGTATTGACCTTCCATATCAGTGAGAATTTGCGCAAGCTCAGCACGTAACNCCTCGTCATCGGGCGCTGGCGCCGGCGATCCGCGAAGCATCAACTCTATAGCACGCGCTGTCGCAGGATCCATATCCGTACCCAGATACTGTTTGGCCTGCTTGACCATAGCACTTTCAAACGCCAGACCGCGCTCACCCGCCTTAGCTGCCAANATTGCAGTGTCAGGGGTAATATAGGTACTGCGCACCCAGTAGGCTGCACCAGCTTCTTTGGAGAGTTCAGCACCCTCGCGCTCCATACGGGCTACAAATTCTGCAGCAGTTTCTGTTGGTGCAGACTGACCGCAGCCGGTCAAGATCAGTACGGCTGCGAGCATGGTTAAAAGTTTTAATTTCATAAGATTTCCAAATAATCAGCGGTAATCGGGGTGCAGAACTAGTCTGCACCACGCATCATTTTATTAATTGCTGGCGACACCAAAAGCATCAGCAGCGCAATACCCAAAGCCATATAGCCCACCTGCGAGTAAACCTCGACATAGCCGGCTTTGGCGGNCGCTACATTGGTCATCTGACCCCCAATGGTTTCCGCGCCTGTAGTGCGTGCAATCACTCCGGCCAGGTAATTCGACAGACCGGAATACAGGAACCAGGCTCCCATGGTCATACCCACAATCCGCGCAGGCGCCAGCTTGGTAACTGCAGACAGCCCTACTGGCGAAACCATCAGCTCACCCATGGTATGAATCCAGTAGATCAGGAAGATAAAGATGACAGGCGTGAAACCAACCGNTCCAGATCCTTTCATGCCAGCTACTAGGGCCAAGAAGCCCAATCCGGCCATCGCCACGCCCATAGCAAATTTAACCGGTGTCGATGGGTTTAGCTTGCGTCGGGCTAGCCAGATCCAAAGCCAGGCCATCAGCGGCGCGAACATGAAGATAAAGCCAGCATTCAGAGACTGGAAGACTGGGCCAGGCACAGACCACCCCATAATCTCGCGATCAACCAAGCGTGCGGTAAATAGGTTTAGAGAAGAACCAGCCTGCTCAAACAGAGCCCAGAACGGAATCTGTGCCATCACAAAATAGATTGCAGCCAGCATTCGCGAGCGCTCGTCACCCTCTAGCTTCATCAGCGCAAAACTCACCAACCAGACGAACATAAGCACACCCAGAGGCAACAGGATTCCGCCCATAAGCTCTGCATTCATGACCAGCACCATAGACGCAACAATGATGCCCAGCCCAACTAGGTAGCAGCACCATTCAACATTGATACCCAAAAAGACATCCTCTTTAAGCTTGTCGGGGTTTGGTGGTTCAGCCTTGCCATCCAACCAGCTCTGGCAGGACAAGAATATAATTAGTCCTAGCAGCATACCTATGCCAGCAAGACCAAAGCCGTATTTCCAGCCATGTACTATGCCAAGGTAACCACAGAAAATAGAGGCCAAGAATGCCCCCAAATTAATACCCATATAGAAAATCGTAAAGCCTGAGTCACGGCGCGAGTCGCCGAATCCATAGAGCGAGCCAACAATCGTACTTATGTTGGCTTTAAGGAAACCAACTCCAGCGATTATCAACGCCAGAGACAGGTAGAGAATATTTAGATAGGTCTCCTGAGTCTCCACACGCATGGTAAATTCATCGCGATTTATGCTGGCAGCCAAACCAACCGCTTCAGGTTCAGCAATATCCATAGTTGTCTCGGTAAAGGTCACATAGGACATTCCCTGATCGGTCAAAATGCGTTGCTTGGCATCACCGCCGCGGGCATCCAGCTGAATTTCGTACTGCTTATCGCCATGCAGAATAAGCTGTCGGGAGCCATCGCCCTCAAAACTCATACCAAAGTGACCCAAAGTCAGCAAAATAGCGCCAAATGTCACCGCTTTTCTGGTGCCCAAATAACGATCGGCCAACGACCCTCCAATAATTGTCATCACATAGACCAGAGCACCATAGGCGCCATACAGCATGCTGGAGGCCTCGTCTGACATCAGAAAGTGCTGCGTCAGATAGATAATCAACAAACCGCGCATGCCATAGAACGAAAAACGCTCCCACATTTCGGTTAAAAATAGGATTACCAGGCCACGGGGATGGCCAAGGATAGTACGTTCATCGGACTGACCACCTGATGGGGCCGGGGAAACTGGCTCATTCATAGAAGATTTCCTTGAATTAATCGCATTAGTTATTATTTTTTACAGCCGCGCCGAATCTCTCAGCGAACCTCAGGGAAGGCAGGTTATCACAGACAACTTCAGCTGGTAAATCACAGATGCCAACCGACTCCAACAAACTTATAAGGCTAGGTCTCAGCTGCATAAAAAGCTGTTTAAACGGCCGCGAGCAGGCTACTAAACTCCCGAACAATTAAACAATAAAATATAAATTAATTGCATATTAATCAATGTATTATCTTTTATTCTTAATGCTTTACTTCACTTGCCGATGGTAGCTAAGCCCAGCAGAATTGCCAAGGCTATTCTGGCAGCACAGAGATACTATGGTGGTTTATCTAATTGGCGTCAAATACGGATTCATTGGCACCAATTCATAAGACCTTGTCAGAGCGCCAAGCTATGGTATTTGCTGCAATCGCGCACCAAGGGATAACTAAGCATGACAGCAGAACTAACAGAATTTCGCGCCGAGGTCGCAGCATGGCTGCGGGATAACAACCCGGCCGACCCAGGGTTTTTACTACCTCAGACTTTTATGGAAGTGGGCTCAGAACGCATACTCGACTTTCTTCGCGAATGGCAACATAAAGTTTGGTCGGCTGGCTATTTGGGCATGGCCTGGCCAGAAAAGTATGGCGGCCGCGGCCTCTCCCCCATCTATCAAACCATCGCCGACGAAGAAATGCGGCGCCTGCAAGTGCCTATCTGCTTCAATGTTATTGGCCTCGGCTGGGCGGGCCCACTGATTCTGGATATAGGCTCTGACTACGAGAAAGAGAAATACCTCAAAGGTATTCTCAATGCCGAGGATATATGGTGTCAGGGTTTTTCAGAGCCCAATCACGGCTCTGACCTTGGTGCGATACAGACCCGTGCAGAGCGTGATGGCGATGCCTATGTAGTCAATGGCAGTAAAATATGGACCACCATGGGCAACTATGCCAAATATATGATCCTGCTGGCGCGCACCGACACCCAGGCCGAGCGGCGCTACAACGGTCTGTCGTTCTTTCTAGCGCCGATGGACGCCGACGGCATTAGCACTGCGCCGATCAAAAAGCTCACCGGCGAATACGGCTTTACCGAGACCTTCTTTACTGATGCCCNCATCCCTGTTGACTGCATCATGGGTGAGGAAGGTCAGGGCTGGCGTATTGCGATGAAGACTTTGCAATATGAGCGTGGCGCAGAGACCGGTGCCGCTGGCGGCATACAGATTCTCTCTATCATGATGGAAGACCTGCTGCGCATGGCACAGGATATGGAGCGTGACGGCCAACCACTTTTNAAAGACCCAGTCACCCGTGACAATCTGGTGAAGTTCCTTATCGAAGAAAAATCCGTCTATTTGGCTCAGCAGCGCGCCGATATACCTGCGCTATGCGCGGATTATCCCAATTCACTGCAACTGTCGAGCAAACTGCGNAGCACTGAGTTCTTTCGACGAATGCGCCAGTACGCATTAAACCTGCAGGGTGCCCAGGGTTCCCTGTATGTGGGAGACGACCAGGCTATTGATGGTGGATTTTGGCAACGCGCTTATNTAAACAACTTCTCCACAACCATTGGTGGTGGTACCAGCCAGGTACAGGCAAATATTGTCGGCGAGCATGTGCTCGGCCTACCAAAAGATTAGGGAGTGGACCAAATCATGACAAGAACAGCCAATATGACGCTCAACTTTAGTGANGAGCAAGCAATGATTCTGGAGAGTGCCAAGGCATTTTGCGCAGATAAGTCGCCAATAACTGTGGTGCGCAGCCTACTGGACTCAGATAGAGGGTATCTACCTGAGGTCTGGGATGAAATGGTCGCTCTGGGCTGGACTGGTATTTCGATCCCTGAGCAATACGGNGGCTCAGATCTAGGTGTGGGCTCGATTATCCCACTCATTGAAAGCATGGGCAGGCATTTGCACTGTGCCCCACTAATATCAACCAGCCTTGCAGCTCAGGCGATTCTTCGCGGCGGCTCAGAGCAACAAAAACAGACATGGCTGCCCAAGATAGTCGAGGGCGCCATAGGCACATTGGCAGTGCTGGATAACAGTGACTGGGGTGCCTCCCTGAGCGCATGTACTCTGGAGACCTCAGATCAAAAGCTACGCTTATCAGGCCGTAAGTTACTGGTTAGTGATGCCTCGGTCGCAGACTTCTTTGTTGTGTCTGCCAACCATCANGGGAAGGCCTGCCTTGTTATTGTTGATGCGGCTCAGCTAGCGCCAGAGTGTCTGCACAGAAAAACGCTTATTGACGAAACCAAACGCGCCTGCGATATAGACTTTAGTGGCGTAGAAGTTGATGCTAGCGCTCTGCTTCCCAATGGCGAGGCCGCGCTGCGCGATATAAGACTGCTCGGCGCCCTATTCAGTGCCGCTGAGGCCACAGGTAGCTGCGCTGCTACACTAGATTGCATCGTTGACTACCTGACCACCAGAATACAGTTTGGCAAGCTTATTGGCTCCTATCAGGCCCTCAAGCACCCCACTGTGGATATTCTGTTGCAGATGGAGGCCTCACGTTCGCTGCTGTATCAGGCTGCAAGCATAGTCTCTGCCGCGTCTGTGGATACTGATGTCGANATAGCCTGCCGAATGGCCAAGGCACAGGCCACTGAGGCCTTGTTATTTGCTGGCGACCGTGCCGTGCAGTTCCACGGTGGTATGGGCTTTACCTATGACTGTGATGCCCAGCTGTATCTGCGGCGCGGGCAATGGCAACAACATCAATATGGCGACGCGCAGCATCACCGCCGTCATCTTGCAGCCCTGTTACTGGACTAAGCANGACCATCAGATCTACAGACCGCAATATCGACACTGCCCCCTTCTTGTAGGGGGCATCAAAAACTGCTGTCAAACGATCTAGTCAGGCATCATGTTTCGTATACTAAGCAACAAAAATAAGTCTTAATCCAGCAGGGGTTTACAATGACAAAAGCGAATAGCATTAAAGGGATTGCCGTCTCGTTAATGATTGGCGCATTAATTATTTTAGCTGGCAGTCAGGGCAGCATTCAGCTGCAGGGGCTGCCACTGTTTCTGATCTGTGGAGCTATCGGCTTCGTGCTTCACTGGGCGGTCTTTGCGCCCTCCTATGCCTTTCAGACTGAGCATTATTTTGATCTTACGGGCTCGATCTCATACATCACCACGGTGATTGCTGCTCTGCTGCTCAATCCGACACTGGATATCCGCGACATCATCATTGCAGCTATGATTGGCATCTGGGCACTGCGGCTCGGATCCTTTCTATTTTGGCGCATCAAGAAAGATGGACAGGACAAGCGATTTATTCAGATGAAAACCCAGTTTCTGTGGTTTTTGATGACCTGGACCCTAGGCGGGCTATGGGTGCTGGTCACTATGGCGGCAGGGCTTGCAGCGCTGACTTCAGACACCTCGGCGCCACTGGGTGTGCTGGGTTATCTCGGCATCGCACTCTGGATCGCCGGCATGGCAATTGAAGTTGCTGCAGACAGCCAAAAAACAGAGTTTAGAAAGGATCCAGCCAATCGCGACCGCTTTATAACCACAGGAATTTGGGCCTGGTCTAGACATCCAAACTATTTTGGCGAGATAACCCTTTGGNTGGGCCTCGCACTATTGGCTCTGCCTGTGCTATCCGGCTGGCAGCTGGCCACCATGATCTCACCGATCTTTGTCTACGTGCTGCTCACCAAGATTAGTGGTATTCCCTTACTGGAAAGACTAGCTGAGAAAAAATGGGGAGATGATCCAGAATTTAGAGCTTACACTGACTCAACACCAGCTCTGATGCTGCGCAGACCAAGCAGTAATCCTTAGGAGCCGTTGGGCATTACCGAGCCGGTTTGTGGTTTAAGGCTGGGGAGGCAACGGCTTTCTAGCAAAAGGCCTTCTAGCCAAAGGCCGTCTAGCAAAAAGCTTCCTAATAAAAAGCTTCCTTAACAGTAACGCCCTACAAACTCCTGCACCTGCTCAAACGCCTGATCTGCCTCGGGAAGCTGGGGGTAGAAGATAGGCCACACATGGGGCATATCTTTCCAATACAGAAACTCAGCGGTAGACCCTGCGGCTACAGCCTTGTTCACATAACGCCTACCATCATCACGCAGAATCTCAGTGTCACTCGCCATGATTAGCGTTGGCGGTAGATTGGCAAGATCACCTAGCAAGGGCGACAATACTGGATCGCTGGTATTATCTCGGGCAATTAAACGCGCACTAAGTGGAATTAAAAATTTTGGTAGTTTGGCCATCTGGCCCGCCAGAGGGTTGAGCATCAGGTCTGATTCGAGATTACTGGTAATGCTGGGGCTGCTGTAGCGGCAGTCTGTAACCGGAGAGAAAGCCACGGCTGCATTGGGTTGCCTGCGAGACGTATCGCGTAGCCAAGCCAGCAACATCAGCGTGAGATTACCTCCAGCCGAGTCGCCTGCCACCAGCACAACCTCTGCTGGCTGCTCACCCTTTGGCCCATTATTAAGCATCCAGTCATAACAGCTGCGGCAATCATCCGCAGAGTCTCTGCGACTGTGCTCAGGGGTTAATCTGTAGTCAATCGATAACACTGCGCAACCGGTTAGCTCAGATAGCTTACTAGTCACCACCCGATGACTCTTAGGGCTACCCGCAAAGAAGGCACCGCCGTGAATATACAGCAGGCGGCGGTTATTCTCCCTATCTACGCCTGGAGCCACCACCCATTCGGCAGGCACGCCATCGGCATCCACCGTCTTGAACTCACTGACGCAGAGCGCTTCGGCCGCGCCAAAAAAGTCCTCCATCGCCTCGCGCATAATCGGCACACGCTGCTTAATGGAAAGTTTACTGGACCTGGCGGGACTACTTTTTAGACGCTGGACAATGTCTTCCATAGCCACCTGAGAGCGGCGCTGAAACTCGGGGTCATCAGTCTGTATCAGCCTACCTAGCGGCAGGTCAAACTGCGCAAGGTCTTCCCTGCGCAGCTGCCGATAACCCAGCCAGCCTAGGACACCCAGACCAATCGCTGCTGACAGTGCTGAGAGCTCCATACCTAGGCAGAATAGCTCAGCTGATTGAATTTCTTCTGGTGGAAGTCACCATCACCGAAGCTCACATTAATCATCATCAGGCGCTTAACATAATGGCCAATGTTTAACTCATCGGTCATGCCAATACCACCATGGATCTGAATAGCCTCCTCGCCGATTAACTTGCCGTAGCGCGCTACAGTAGCCTTGAGGGCATGCACGGTTTTTAGTAGAGCAGCTGAGTCATCTTCGCCNGCCTGACAGAGTGCCCGATACAGCATAGATTTGGTCTGCTCGCAGGCCATAAAGTTGTCCACCATGCGGTGTTGAAGTACCTGGAACGAGCTGATCGGGGTATCGAACTGCTGTCGGACCTTGGTGTATTCAACCGTGGTGCTGTTAAGTGTCGACATAATACCCAGCGCCTCAGCACTCAGCCCCATCAGAATCTGTGGCATCACCTGATCAATCAAATCCATACCCTCACCCGCTGTGTTTAACAGCTGTGACTCATTGACCAGTACATCGTTAAAGGTGACTGTGGCAGCGCGCTGACCATCCATCATCTTATAGCTCTTAACCTCGACGCCGGGAGCAGATGCGTCCACTAAAAACAGATTGATGCCAGCGCGATCAAACTGCCCGCCTGAGTGGCGCGCAGTCACAATAAACTTGTCTGCGGTACCACCGTTGGCAACCACAGTCTTTGTGCCGTTGATCTTAAACCCGCCGTCACAGGCAGTCGCAGTAGTTGCAACATCAGTCATCTCATAGCGCGACTGAGCTTCTGTAGAGGCCAGCGAACCCATGCAGCTGCCATCGATCACACTGGGAATTAACTCTGCTTTAAGTGCGCTGTTATCTGAGGCAGACAACAAACCACCAAACACCACCACGGTAGAGGCATAGGGCTCGACTACAATCCCTTTACCCAACTCTTCCATAACTGCCGCAATATCTTCTACTGTGCCGCCAAAGCCACCGTACTCCTCAGCAAAGGGCACGGACAACCAGCCCAGCTCGGCAAACATTGACCAGTATTCACGGCTGATACCCTCTTCTGATTCAACAATTTTGCGTCTGGTGTCAAAGTCGTACTCATCACGAACAAAGCGCGAGACGCTATCTTTGATCATGATTTGCTCTTCGGTAAAATCAAAATTCATCTGTAATAACTCCTGAAATCTTTCGTTGGCTCAACCCTTGGGGAGCCTGCTTATAAACCCAATACCGCCTTGGCGATAACATTGCGCTGTACCTCATTGGAACCACCATAAATGGTCGCGGCACGGCCATACATATATTTGCCGCGGGCCTCGAAGGCGAAGTTATGGCCTAGCTCATCAGCATCCAGGTTGTCTGGCAATGCACCACCGTAATAAGACGCCAGCTGCAGCTGCAACTCGTGAATCGCCTGACTGATCTCAGTGCCCTTAATTTTCAGCAGTGATGACTCAGGCCCGGGCATACCCCCTGCCGCCATAGAGGCAAACACCCGCAGCTCTGTGTATTCCAAAGCCATGAGTTCCATTTCAATATCTGAAAGTCGCATCTGGAAAATAGGGTCCTCTATCATGGCCTTGCCGCCATTGACCTCAACCCGTGCGCGCAACTTCAGAGAATCGAGCATACGGGTGGAGTCAGCCACCTCAGCCATACCAGTGCGCTCATGGGCCAGCAGGGCCTTGGCGTAGGTCCAGCCTTTATCCTGCTCGCCAATCAGATTTTCTGTAGGCACTTTTACATCTTCGAACAGAACCTCGTTGAGACTGTGCTTACCGTCGATGGTAACAATCGGCTTCACGGTGATACCTGGGGTTTTCATATCGATCAACAAAAAGCTAATCCCTTCCTGTTTGCGCATGCCTTTGCTGGTGCGCACTAGGCAAAAGATCCAATCAGCGTACTGGGCAAAGGTGGTCCAGATCTTACGACCATTGACGATATAGTTATCGCCAGCGTAATCAGCACTGGTATTTAGTGCGGCAAGGTCAGAACCTGCGCCGGGCTCTGAATAACCCTGACACCACCAATCCTCGCTCTCGAGGATACGCGGTAAGAATCGTGCCTTCTGCTCTTCGCTACCAAAGGTATAGATAACTGGAGCAACCATTTTCAGTCCAAAGGGAACCACATCTGGGATGCCTGCTAGGCCACGCTCCGTCTCATAGATAAACTTTTGCGTTGTAGACCAGCCGGTACCGCCATATTCCTTGGGCCATCCCGGTGCTATCCAGCCCTTGGCGAGAGTTTTTTCTGCCAGGCAACTATGCCTTCTTTATAGTCAGTGCCCGCTGAGCTTCCCAGCTTGGCAACTATTGCGCTGTCGTATTCTCGGGCAAAAAAGTCCCGCACCTCATCGCGAAATGCCAGATCCTCTGCTGAAAATTTAATATCCACGGATGTTCACTCCTCAAAAAATTGATGCCACATCATAGGTTGTGGCAGTTGTTATGTCGATATAAAAAGATCTCAACTATTTACGGTCTATTGGGTTATTTCAGACCTGTCTCTGACNTGGTCACAGAGACCTTATANAGAAGGCTAAACAGTTAGTCCTTAGTCTGGGCTCGATAATAAGCTATTAACCGACAAACTCTGTCGGCGAGCTACGAGTGCGCGGTCACTGTTGACAATGACTCAGCTTGCTCAGAGCTCAGATGGCTGCCGCCAAGTAGCTAGACTGCTTAATGGCAGCCTTGGCATCCAACTCTGCAGCCTCGAAGGCGCCACCCACCAAACTAGCCTCAACCCCAGCCTTAGATAGCTCATCAAAAAGACTGCGCTCTGGCAGCTGACCCGCGCAGATAATCACCGTATCCACCTCTACCAACTGGGGCTGCCCCTCGATACTGATATGCAGCCCCTGATCATCGATTTTGCGGTACTGGATACCGTTCATCATCTGTACTCCCCGCTTAGCCAGTGACAGCCGATGGGTCCATCCAGTGGTTTTACCCAGCCCACGCCCCACTGGCGTAGCCTTGCGCTGCAGTAGAAATACCTGACGATCCGCCGCCTCTANCTGAGGGACAACGCCTGTNACGCCTCCGCGGGGATGATTTTTAAAATCAACACCCCATTCTCTGGCAAAAACCTCCTTGTCCATCGCTGCAGAGACTCCTTTGTGCATAATCAGCTCAGAGACATCAAAACCAATACCTCCGGCGCCCATCACCGCGACCTTTTTACCCACCTTCGCGGTGCCACGAATAACATCNATATAGCTGACTACCATAGGGTGATCTATGCCTTCGATATCGGGCACCCGCGGCGTAATGCCGGTAGCAACAACCACATGTTCATAGCCACCGAGTTTCAAATCATCGGCGCAGACTTTTGTATTGAGGCGCAGGTCGACATNATGTACATCTAGCATGCGTCGGTAATAGCGCAGGGTTTCATAAAATTCTTCTTTCCCCGGCACCTGCTTGGCGAGATTAAACTGACCGCCAATCTCTGTGCCAGCATCATAAAGCGTTACCGAATGACCGCGCTCGGCAGCCACAGTGGCATAGGCTAGCCCCGCGGGCCCTGCACCCACNACAGCTATCTTTTTGGGCATCTGGCTAGGGGCATAATTAAGCATAGTTTCATGGCAGGCCCTTGGATTAACCAGGCAACTAATCTCCTTGCCCTCAAAGCCATGATCCAGACAGGCCTGATTGCAGCCAATACAGGTGTTGATCTCGTTCTCACGGCCCTCAAAGGCCTTTTTGACCAGCTCTGCGTCTGCCAGCATGGGTCTGGCCATGGACACAATATCCGCCTCGCCATCGGCCAGAACTTTCTCTGCCACATCGGGCATATTAATGCGATTGCTAGTGATACAGGGAATACTAAGCTCTTTGCGCAGGCGCCCTGTTACCCCTGAAAAAGCCGCACGAGGCACCATGGTTGCTATTGTAGGCACTGCCGACTCATGCCAGGTAAAGTGAGTACTGATAATTGTCGCGCCGGCTTTCTCCATCTCTTTAGCTAGCAGCACTACCTCATCCCAAGACATACCACCCTGCAACATATCCATCGCGGCGATACGGAATATCAGAATAAAGTTTTCACCCACCTCCGCGCGACAGCGACGCATAATCTCCAAGGGGAAGCGCATACGGTTTTCAAAACTGCCACCCCACTGATCATCTCGCTGATTGGTTTTTTCTACCAAAAAGGTGCTCAGCAGGTAGCCGGCTGAACCAATAATTTCAACGCCATCGTACCCAGCCAATTTGGCCATTTTGGCGCACTGCACATGGTCGTTTATCTGCTTTTGCACACCGGCCTCATCCAACTCATTAGGCACCAGTGGTGACAGTCTCGAACGCACGGCTGAGGGGCCAACTAACTTGGGGGTCTCGGCGAGTGGTCCAGCATGGAGAATCTGCATGCAGATTTTTATATCTGGGTCTACGGCATGCACAGCCTCTGTGATCTGTCGGTGATCTGCTGCATGCTCTGGGGTCGACATTTCCGAACCCATACCGCCCTCTTCGTTAGGGCTGATACCACCAGTGATCATCATGCCAACACCACCCCGTGCGCGCTCGGCAAAATAAGCGGCCAGACGCTCAAAGCCCCCTTCAACCTCTTCCAGGCCAGTGTGCATAGACCCCATCAGGGCGCGGTTTTTAAGCTGTGTAAAACCCAGATCCAGAGGCGTAAAAAGATGCGGATATACGGGATGAGATTGGCTAGTCATGCTGAGTCCTTTTAAATAAACCTTGGAGGCAATAGCTGCGCTTGGCCTGGTTGTTAGAGCATTGAATCTGAGTCAAAACGCGTGGCGCGCTGAAATCCCGGCCTCGCTTTAAGGCGCTCATAATAGGCTCTGGTATTAGGCTTAAAACCCTCACTCAGTTTCAGACTATCTGCCAGATAGAGAGCATAGCCAACGGCGATATCGGCAACGGTAAATCTGTCTGCACAGAGATACTCTCGCTTCGCTGTAGTATCTTCCAACGCCCGTAAACGGGAGTGGAACCAGGTGGCGTAGTCTTCCGCCACACTGGGTAGCCGCCTCTCTTTGGTCTCTAGATAGGTATATCTCAGCACCAGTGTCTGAGGAAAGGTCAGGGTGGCGTCGCTGCGGTGTAACCAGTTCAAATAGAGACCATAATCAGGCTCGTCAACAGCCACTCCAAGTGACGAGGGACCATGCCTTTCAACTAAATATTGGCTTATACCAGCGGATTCAGTCATTTCCACATCGCCATCGGTAAAAAATGGCACTGTGCCAATTGGATTGATGTCCGTATAACCAGGGTGCACAAAACGCGGGGGGAATTGCATTACCTCAATCTCGTAATCGAGCCCCATTTCCTCTAATGTCCACAGTGGGCGAATCGATCTTGAGCCGGCGCAGTGCCAAAGTTTTAGTGCCATTAGTTGGCCTCTTCTTGTTGGTATATTTCGATTAATACGTCGTCGGCGGCCACTTGGTTGCCTGCCACTGCGGTCACCTCCTCTACGGTCCCATCTACCTCGGCGATAATTTCATAGTGCATTTTCATGGCTTCCAGTATCGCGAGATTTTGCCCCTTGACCACCTGATCACCGGGCTTGACCAACACCTCTAGCAACAACCCGTGCATTGGCGCTACCACGCGCCCACCGCCTGCAGCTTCATCCACTGCGCCGTCGAGAATAATCTGATCTTTAAACAGGGCGCTGCGGCCTTCAATAGAACAGTAGAGCTGCCCTTGCTGGCGCAGCTTGTAGATGGCCACTCTAGACTGGCCATTAACATTTAGGCTGGCCCTCTGCCCCTCTAGGGTCAGGAGTTGAATTTCCGNCTNCTGCTGGGACTGGGTACAGCTCACCCGATAGGTATCTGCACTATTGGCCAGAGGTGAAATAGATAAATCGTAGACAGACTCGCCAAATTGGTACTGCTTGCGAGACACCAGAGCACTGGCCATGGTCCAGTTTTTAAGCTGGTGGCTACTCAGGGTGCTTCTGGCAAAATGGCGCTGATATTCAAGGTTTAAATCAATTACAGCAGCGGCTGCCGCATCATCTAAACCGGGTTCAGCCACAGCCAACTCTGCATCGCCAAACTCCTCAGCAATAAAGGCTGTGGTGGCAGCGCCATCGATAAAACGCTGCTTNTCCAGGCACTGAATCAGGAAATCTTTGTTATTGGCCGTGCCAAACAGCACAGTACCTTTGAGTGCTTCAATCAGCCGTAATCGAGCAGTTTCTCGGTCGGGCCCATAGCCAATCACCTTGGCCACCATAGGGTCGTAAAAAGGTGAGATTGCCTGGCCAGTGCGAATACCGTCGTCTANGCGCACACCAACCCCAGTAGCAGGCTGCCATAGGTCCACAGGTCCAGAGGCAGGCAAAAAGTCTTGACTGGGGTCCTCTGTGTAAAGGCGTACTTCTATGGCCGCACCCCGCAGCCTTACCTGCTCTTGAGTAATCTCAAGCGGGTGACCCTGGGCCACATTAATTTGCAGCTCGACAAGGTCCAACCCGGTAATCAACTCGGTCACCGGATGCTCAACCTGTAGCCTGGTATTCATTTCTAAAAAATAAAACGCACCACTAGCATCGAGTAAAAATTCCACCGTACCAGCGCCGCGATAGTTGACACTTTTTGCGGCATCAATAGCCGCCTGACCCATCTGCTCACGCAGCGTTGGCGTTATAATCGGACATGGCGCCTCCTCAACGACCTTCTGGTGTCGACGCTGCACTGAGCAGTCTCTCTCCCCTAAGTGAATAGTATGGCCCTGACTGTCGGCAAACACCTGAATCTCGACATGGCGCGGCTGAATAATAGCTTGCTCCAAAATTAGCTCACCGGAGCCAAATGCACTTTCCGCCTCGGCGCGCGCCAACTTTATGGCCTTGCCCAGCTCTCTATGGTCATGCACTAGGCGCATACCCCGGCCACCACCACCGGCCGCAGCCTTGACCATTAGCGGCAGCTCAAGTTTTTGACCCTCAGCCAATAAGGTGGCGTCCGACTGNTCTAGACCCTCGTAGCCAGGTACACAGGGCACCCCTGCCTGAATNATACGTCGCTTGGACTCAGCCTTATTGCCCATGACATCGATGGCCTCTCTGCTAGGGCCAATAAACACCAGACCCGNAGACTCGACGGCCTCAGCGAAGGCAGCGTTTTCGCTTAAAAAACCATAGCCTGGATGAATNGCTTGAGCACCGGTGGCGGCCGCGGCGGCAAGAATATTTTCNGCTACAAGATAGGACTCGCCGACGGGGCCAGGACCTATACAGACAGATGCATCAGCCAGATGCACATGAGGCGCATCAACATCGGCCTCGGAATAAACCGC
>JGI26260J51721_1000488_pt1 | contig 17628 bp, 20 predicted proteins | sample SaaInlV_120m_DNA_4_FD_51721 | JGI IMG/M metagenome (IMG submission 51721)
ATGGCTATTGTAGGAAATATTGGTCACTTTGATAATGAAATTCAAGTTGCTAATCTTCGTAACTTGAAAATGACTAATATTAAAGATCAAGTAGATATGTACGAAATGCCATCTGGCAATAGAATGATCTTATTGTCACAAGGAAGGTTGCTAAACCTTGGGAATGCTACTGGACACCCATCATTCGTGATGTCAGCATCATTTACAAATCAAGTTTTGGCCCAAATTGAATTGTGGACAAAAGGTGACGAATATAAAAATGAAGTTTATATTTTACCAAAACATCTTGATGAAAAAGTTGCTAGATTACATTTAGCTAAAATTGGTGTTAAATTAACTGAACTTTCAAAAGATCAGGCTGATTATATTGGTGTAACTACATCTGGCCCGTTCAAGCCAGAGCATTATCGCTATTAATAGATAAATTAATCTAATACCCGCATTATTATGTGGGTATTAGAAAATCATTAACCTAATTTATATTAAGTTATATTTTCGCTTTTTAATGGGCGCTTCATAAGTTCACTCAATGCAATCTCTACGGTAGTTTGGCCACTTAAAACTAAAGCAACTTGAGACGCTATTGGCATTTCTACTTTATACTTTTCTGCTAACTTTAGAGTTATCAATGCGGTATCAATTCCTTCAACTGTTTCACCTGGATTCAAGTTTCCAGATCTTGCCAATTGTTTGCCGTAACAAAAATTACGCGATAATTGTGAGGTGCATGATAAAGTTAGATCACCAAATCCAGATAATCCGTTCAAAGTATCTAATTTTCCACCCATTGAATATGTTAATCTAGATAGCTCAGTGAAACCTCGAGTAATTACTGCAGCACGTGCACTTTCTCCTAGATTAGAGCCAACAACAATACCGCTCGCAATTGCAAATACATTTTTAAGTGCTCCCCCTAGCTGAACACCAAGTAAGTCATTTGAAAGATACAATCTAAGAGCCTCAGTACTAAGCATAGATTGTAAAGATGCTCCTAACTCTGTGTCATCAGCTGCTAGCGTTAAGGCTGTTGGCATTCCTTTTGCCAATTCAATAGCAAATCCTGGGCCACTAAGTGCTGCACATTGTTTATTTCCCAAAACTTCTTCAATAATTTGAGATTGTAATTTTCCGGTACTTTTTTCAATTCCTTTTGAGCAAACGATCAGTGGGCAATTAAGATTTTTTAGATCAAAACTCTTCAATGTTTCTCGAAGGTATTGAGCTGGAGCAACCATCAAAAGTGCATCTACGCTATTTAAATCACTAAAATCTGAAGTTGCATAAATATTATTAGGCAACTTTATATTTGGAAGATAGCGTGCATTCATATTTGTTGAATTAATATTTTTTATATGATCAGAGTTACGGCCCCATAAAACAACGTTATTATTTGCTTTTGCTAGTGTGGCTGCCAATCCCGTACCAAATGCACCACTCCCCATAATGCCTATTTTATTCATGCTTTAGCACCTTTTTTTCCAGAACCAAGCATTGGTTTAGCTTTGTGATCAATTGGCCATCGAGGGCGGGCAGCCAATGTCATGTCATCTACTAAACCTGCAGAGTATCGTTCTATACCAGCCCAAGCGATCATGGCTGCATTGTCTGTGCAGTACTTTAAGGGAGGTGATAATAAAGTAAAATTATGTTTTTGTGCTATATTCTCTAATTCTTTTTTGATCACTGTATTTGCTGCAACACCACCAGCAACTGCAAAATTTTTAGAGTCTGTCGTCTTTTTGAATATATCTATAGCCCGATTGGCCTTTTCAGCTAAAGTATCGGCAACTGCTATTTGGAAACTTGCACATAAATCGCTTTGATCTTGATAAGAAATACCACCTTTTTCTTTTACTAATAAATCGCGCGCCCTTCTCAAGGCTGTTTTTAGGCCTGAAAAAGACATATTACAATCTGGCCTGTCCAGCAGAGGGCGGGGGAATTTAAAACGTGTGGGATCACCATTTTTAGCAGCTTTTTCAACCAATGGACCACCAGGATACCCAAGGCCTAAAAGTTTCGCTGTTTTATCAAATGCTTCTCCTGGCGCATCATCAATCGTTCCTCCAATTCTATCGAATTCTGTCTCAGACAAAACGGCTAGAAACTGACAATGGCCTCCACTTACTAACAGCATCAGATATGGATAGGAAATTGTGTCAGTCATTCGTGGAGTTAAAGCATGTCCAACTAAATGATTTATACCAATTAAAGGTTTATTTATCCCAGCAGCCAAACCTTTTGCACACATCACTCCACTTACGACACCACCAATTAATCCTGGCCCAGATGTTACAGCGATAGCGTCAACATGCTCTAACTTTATATCTGATTGAACAAGTGCTTTTTCGACAGCTATGTCTAACTGTTCGGCGTGTGCACGAGCTGCAATTTCTGGAACAACACCGCCATATGCTTCGTGGAGAATTTCTTGACCAACAACTACAGATGATAAAACAAGAGCTTTTCCATTAATACGTTGAACCACAGCTGCGGCAGTATCATCACAGCTACTCTCTATACCAAGGATTGTTATAATATCAGTCATTGTATTTAATTAGCCTACATGGTTGTTTAAACCAAATAGCACTGGAATTCATGGCAAGCAATGACTGAGAATAAACCTCTATTACTTATTACAAGACCGCAAAAGCAGTCTGAGCAATTATTGGATGATTTAATTAAACGTCTTGGAAGGGTGCCAAGATTCATTATAAGCCCAATGATATATATAAAGGAATTAAAGGCTAGTTTACCCAAAAAATTAATTAATCCATTTATATTTACCTCTCAAAATGCTGTTAATATCTTGTCAAAGACGACTTCCCAAAGAGGTGATGTACATTGTGTTGGACACAAAGTTGCTAATTTAGCGAAATTGAATGGATTTGATGTAATATCTATTTCTGAAACAATTGAAAAAATGATTGAATCTGGATTGCCTGAAAAGTGTACTTATTTAAGAGGTGAGCAAGTTACCACTGATATTTCTTCTATCTCTTCCTGCAAATATAGATGAATATATTTTATATGCTCAAGTTTTGTTAGAAATAACAAACGAAACAAAGTCTGAAATTAGTAAAGGATGTATTATACCGGTTTATTCTGAAAATATGGCTAATCATTTAGTAAATTGCATCAGTAGTCAAAATGATCATATCATTGTAGTTTGTATAAGTAATAAAGTTAGTAAACCTTTTGAACAATGTGGATTCAAAAATATTATCGTATCACCTAAACCTAGTAGTGATGCTATGATAAGTGCATTAGCAATAAGATTATAAATCTGTGATTAAATATTAAGGATCTTTAAAATGGCAAAGAAGCCAACACCAAAAAATAATCAAGAGCCCGATATTGAAGATCAGAAAGATATTGAAGCTTTAAATCATAAAGCAATAGAAAAACATAAACTGAAAAAAAGTAACGGTTTAAAATATTTTATTATGATAATTTTTTTACTACTATGTGGTGGTATAATCACGCTTTTATTTAGCACTAAAATTTCTTCAATTTTGCCCAATGGGATGGCACCTGTTGCTAGATTTCTTTCGCCAAGTGAAGCATTAGCAATAGAAAAAATTCAAATTTATAAATTAGAAACCGATCAACGGTTAAATAAAATAGAAAGTATAGAGCACCCAAATGTTGAATTGAAAATTAAGCAATTAAGAAATGAAATACGTAATGATATTTCAATAATTTCAAAAGAATTATCTGTAATTAATGATTTAAAAATTACTGAAAGTTTAGATGGTTTAGAAAAAAAGATATCAAATATATTAATTCAAATTGATGATTTGATATTTAATTCTTCAAAGGTTGTATCAAATAATAATGGGTCTATTGATAAAGATTATGATTTAATACTTAAAAAAATAAGATCTGAAGTGGCTATTTTATCAAGCAACCAAGAAAAGCTAACTCAGCGTTTTAATAAAATTAAGAATACAAATTTATCACCAGCTGAGAATAATTCAAAACATTTGAATTATTCTGATGATATAAAAGAAGTGCTAGAGATTGGTGGATCTTACATAAAGGTTTTAGAAAAAATATCAAAAAAAGGAATTGATATTCCAAAAGTACTCGTTGCAAATTCTGAGGGTGTGGTCACGATTAATTATTTGAAAACTAGTTTCCCTGCAGCTGCTCATGCAAGCCTTAAGCAGTCTATAAAACAAGATGTGGAGCCTGGAGTGGGAGGAAAACTTATAGGTTTTTTAAAGTCTCAAGTTACTGTTAGATCTTTAGATGCTCAAAAAGGTAATTCAGTGAATGCAGTCCTTTCTCGTATGCAGGTTGCACTAAACAATGATGATTTATCAGAGGTTATAGACCAAGCATCTTTGCTTGATGAGCCAGCCAAGTCCGGGATTAAAGACTGGCTAACACTAGCAGTTAATAGGCAAACTGTTGTAGATGCCTTTTCTAAACTTTTGGAAAATTAAGGTACTATTATGATCTGGTCTTTAATCAAAATAATATTTTTTATCACAATTATCGCCTTGGTTACATTAGTAACTGGAGTAATTATTGATGCTGGTGGTGTAATAACAATGCAATTTGCATCCTATGAAATATCTTTAACACCTATTCAAGGTATCATTGGTATTATTTTGTGTATGTCTTCTTTATTAGCTACAAAATGGCTTTTCGGGATACTTGTCGCAATATTTAAATTTTTTAATGGTGATGAAACCGCTATAACGCGATACTTTAATAAAAATAAAGAAGAACGAGGATACAAAGCGCTTGCCGATAGTATGGTTTCTATGGCTGCGGGAGAAGGCAAAGACGCAATTAATAATGCAAACCGTGCAGAGAGGTTATTACAGCGCCCTCAGTTGACGAACCTTGTTAGCGCCCAAGCTGCAGAAAAGTTTGGAGATAATAAAAGAGCTCTTAAATATTATAAGCGCCTCCTTAAAAACGATCAAACAAGATTTGTTGGGTTACAAGGTCTTTTAAAGCAAAAACTTTTAGAAGGTGATAATGAAACCGCATTATTGTTGGCTGAAAAAGCATTTTCAATACGCCCAAATCATGATCAGACATTGAATGTTTTATTTGATTTGCAAACAGAAAAACAAGATTGGAAGGGTGCTCAGAAAACTATAAAAGCTAATGTACGTGCTGGGAAACTTCCCAAAGATATTGGCCTTCGCCGAGAGGCTATTTTATTGCTTGCTGATGCAAAAGCAATGCTTGAAGCTGGAGAAATAGATACAGGCAAAGCGGCTGCGATTGCAGCAAACAAGTCCTCACCTGATTTGATACCTGCAGCAATTTTGGCTGCAGAAATGCACATGCTAGACAATAATAAGCGCGCTTCTACTAAAATTTTAAAAAAAACTTGGGGTTTAAACCCACACCCAGATTTGGCGACAGCATTCGCAGAAATTAATTTAAAAGAAACAAGTGGTGAGAGACGTAAACGCTTCAGTTCTTTTGTTAAATTAAAAAGTGAACATTATGAAACAAAATTACTTCTGGCAGAATTAGCTATCGGGGATGAAGATTTTCCAGCTGCGAGGCGAGCAATAAAGGATTTAACATCTACTAATCCTACAGTGAGATCGCTTGCTTTAATGGCGGCAATAGAAAAAGGCGAAGGAGCGGATGAAAAAACAGTTAGAGCTTGGTTGAATAAAGCTTTAACTGCATCGCGAGGTCCGCAATGGATATGCGAAAAATGCTCGAACATTCATTTATCTTGGCAGCCTAGATGTGAAAATTGTGAAACATTTGATAGCTTATCATGGAAAGCTCCGCCTAGAGATGCTAAAAAAATAACTAATGAAAAGTTAGATTTTACCGCAGGTATTTTAACTGGCGCGGAAAATTCTTTGCCTCCTGTGTCTGATATTGATGATGCTGAAGTTGTTAATGACTAAATTTCTTTTTTTGCAGCTCGTATTTCACGCTCTAATGAATTTAAAAAATTAGACCTATCTGTTTTTGAAAATGGTTTACCAGATCCTTGTAAAAATGGATTAGCACCACGTAAATCAGCCATAAGATCTCTTGTTGCAAGCTGATTACCAATATTAGACGGTGTAAACATATCACCATTATGGCGAATAGTCCGTGCACCAGCGGCCACAGTTTTTGCTGCTAAAGGGATATCACCAGTTATTACTAAATCACCTTTACGAGCTCGGTCCGCAATCCACATATCTGCAATATCTGGACCATCTGGTACAATGATATTTTCAACCAATGGGTGAAGATTTGGGCGCAAGCCTCCATTGGATACAATGAAAACTTTTACATCATGGCGTTCAGCGACTCTAACAGTTTCGTCTTTAACTGGACATGCATCTGCATCAATGTAAATATTTGTCATTAATCTATAACATTTAAAATGGTTGCATGATGTTCAATGTGTTCTCTCATAAAGCTCATTACAAAAAAGTAACTATGATCATACCCATTTGAAATTCTAAATTGTCCGTCTTGCCCTCGTGTGTTCATCGCATTCTTTAGTGATACTGGTTGTAACAAATCTAAAAAATTATCTGCATTGCCTTGATCAATAAGAACATTTGAATGAAAGCCTACCTTTTGCATTAAAATTGTAGAGTCATGTTTTTCCCAAGTAGTAGTATCTTCACCAAGGTATTCCTTGAACTGTTTTTGACCCCATTCAGATTTTGTTGGATTTCCAATAGGTGCAAATGCAGAAACTGATTGGTATTGATCTGGCAAAGTCATTGCCATTGTTAATGCGCCATGACCTCCCATTGAGTGACCAGTTATGCCTTGAGCATTTTTTAATAAGGGAAAATTTTCAAATATAAGCTTTGGTAATTCAATGGTTATGTAGTCCCACATCTGAAAATTTTCAGACCATTTATCAGTTGTGGCATTTACATAAAAACCTGCACCTTGCCCTAAATCATAATCATCATGATTTGGTACATTCTCTCCTCGAGGTGAAGTATCAGGAAAAATTAGGGCAATTCCATTTTCTGCTGCCCAACCCTGTGCAGCAGCCTTAACCATTGCATTTTCATGAGTACAAGTAAGCCCTGAGAGATACCATAAGACCGGAACTTTATTCATTTTCGCTTGTGGTGGGAGATATACTGCAAAAGTCATATCACATTTGCATGATACTGAATAATGCTTGAATACACCTTGTGTGCCTCCGAAACAAAAATTTTCTGATAGAGTTTCCATGTAAAGCTTCACCTTTTGCGAGAATTAAAATTCAACCACAGCACGAATTGATTTACCTTCATGCATTAAATCAAAACCTTTATTTATGTCTTCTAACTTCAGTTTGTGCGTAATCATAGAATCTATTTCTATCTTGCCATCCATATACCAATCTACAATTTTTGGAACATCAGTTCTGCCGCTTGCACCTCCAAAAGCGGTTCCACGCCACACACGGCCAGTAACTAACTGAAATGGCCGCGTAGAGATTTCTGCTCCAGCAGCAGCTACTCCAATAATTATACTTTCACCCCAACCTTTATGAGCGGCCTCTAAAGCAGTTCGCATGACACCAGTATTTCCAGTTGCATCAAATGTATAATCAGCACCACCGTTAGTAAGCTCAACTAGGTGTGCAACAAGATCACCTTTTACATCATTTGGATTTACAAAGTCAGTCATTCCAAATTCTCTGGCCAAATCTTCTTTGCTATTGTTTAAATCAACTCCAACGATTTGATCTGCACCAGCTAAACGTAAACCTTGAACAACATTGAGGCCAATTCCACCTAATCCAAATACAATTGCAGTTGATCCAATTTCGACTTTGGCTGTGTTTATAACTGCACCAATGCCAGTTGTTACGCCACACCCAATATAACAAATCTTGTCAAATGGAGCATCTTTTCGAACTTTAGCCAATGCAATTTCAGGCATCACTGTATGGTTAGAAAAAGTAGAGCAACCCATATAATGGAGAATTGGTGTGCCATCCATCATGGAAAACCGTGATGTTCCATCAGGCATTACACCAGCACCTTGGGTGCTTCGAATTTTTTGACATAAATTTGTTTTTGGATTCAAGCAATATTCGCATTCACGGCATTCAGGAGTATATAATGGTATAACATGATCACCTACTTCAAGGCTTGTAACACCCTCACCAATTTCAATTACAACTCCAGCACCCTCGTGGCCTAAAATAGCTGGAAATGCACCTTCTGGATCATCCCCTGAGCGGGTAAATTCATCTGTATGGCAAATACCTGTTGCTTTAATTTCAATTAAAACCTCACCAGATTTTGGGCCTTCTAAATTTACATCCATAACTTTAAGAGGCTGCCCTGCTGCTAATGCAACTGCTGCGCGTGTAATCATGGTAATCTCCTTAGTTTTAAAATATTTATTTAGATAAACAGATTGGCAAATATATTTGCTATAATAGCCTATCAATAAAAAACAAATTAACAAATACTATTATTTTAGGCCTATTAATTCTCTGATTTTTTTATCACGTAATGAAACGGTTTGACCCAACCAACCGTCTGACTCAGAAGTAGTCATCCAAGCTAATGCCATTGCTGGCCAATGCGCATCGATATGTTCTTCCCAGGAAAGTTCACTCACACTATTTATGCCTGATTTAGCTATAATTTTTTGCATATCAGTAGCAACTGTGCCAGGTGATAATGTTAAAGCCCTTATGCCATTTTCAACTTCTTCCTTGTGAAGACAAGAAGTTAAATGATGAACGGCAGCCTTTGAAGAACAATAATGAGACCAACCTTCTAAGGGGGTTTTTGCAGCTCCTGAACCTACATTTAATATGGTGCCACCATTATTAGACTTCATAAATGGTAAAGCATATCTAATGCCATAATAGAGGCCTTTTAAATTTGTATCGATCAATTGCCCCCATGCCACTGGGTCAGAGTGTTCAATACGTTGTATTGGGTCAATGATACCTGCATTATTTATCAATACATCTATTGTTCCAAAAACTTTTGATGATTTCACCATTAGATTATTTACTTGGGTTGGGTCGGCTACATTGCATTCAATGGCTAATGCATTTTTACCAAGTTTATCTGCTATCTCCGCAATTTTACTTTTTGAGCGTGCAGCTAAAACAACATTTGCATTTAAGTTTGAAAAATAGTTGGCAGATGCTTCACCAATACCACGTGAAGCACCTGTAATTATGATAGTCTTATTTGTGAAATCTAGCATATTATAATATTTATTCTTTCAAGATAAATCACATTTTAGGGAAGTAATCCTCGCAACTTCCTTCACGATATACATCTGCAGTACAACAATGGAGACCGCCACCAAATGCATAGGCATCTCTTAATTCTACTTCTACAACTTCCATGCCAAGCTTATCCATTTGCTCTGCCTGATAAACTTCTGACTTTTCAACACAAACAGTTTTTGGATCTAAAACTAAAACATTCATTGATAGCCAAGTAGAAGAATAACACAAAGGTGGTGGAGCATTATGTGCTGGTTGGGCCGAATCTACGATGTCCCAACCATTATCATTAAACATCCTACGCTGCGCTTCAGGAAGCCGGCGCTGTGGATTGTTTAATATTAATCCTGGGCGCAATGGTGTAAAAGTTGCATCAATATGAATTGGATAAGGGTCTCCTGGAAAATTAACAGAATGAACGCGATGTTCAGGAAAATGACGACGGAGCCATTCAATGCCCTTCTCATTAGTTGTAAATCCATGTTGTACAACTAAATCTCTACCAAATCTTAAAACATCAGCTGCATCAAAAAGTGGCTCTTCTTCAGTTGTTACGAAAAATTTTTCTTCAGCCCATTTCAAGCGTTGCTCGTTGCCAATTTTATCTGATAAATAATCAGGATGATAATCAGCATCAGTCAAGCGCGGTTTTGGTGCTGATTCATGGCGAAATTTTGGATCTTCGTTAAAGTATTCTTGCATTAAGGGTCGGTAATTTAAATATTCAAACCAACGACATCTATATGACATTGTTGCTTCCAATATTTCAGAGCCAACCGTTAGTAAAACATCTCGGGGTGGCATACATCCAAATTGACTTTCTGTTTTGAAATCAGGTGTTATCGCTGGCTCGCTATGATCAATTGATGTCGGTCGGTCAACTTTAATTCCACGATCTTTTAATTGATTAGCAAAGTTATCCAGGAGTTCATTTGCACGATCAATTGTTTCTTGTGGGCGACGCCCCCATTGCCCTCGCATATCGCTATCTTCTGGTACCTTTGCATCCAATGCAGGCTCTTCAGGAGGAATATGACAATCGTCAGCTCTGCCAACTATTACATGTTTTAATGGATCCCATTCATTCCAGCTATTAACAATTGTTTTTTCGGGTGACCAAGACATTTTTCTCTCCAAATTTATCGTTTTGACAGAACGTCATCTAAGACATTTTTGCAACTAAATTATGAATAATAATAGATTAAATTGATCATTTTAGCTACTTTGATGGTTGTTCATTTGGCCCATAGGTTTAAAGTTATAAAAAAATAGGAATAAATATGAAAAATAGCTTATCAGATTCTGCTCAACAATTATTAGACATAGCAAAACTTGCTGGTGCACAATCTGCAGACGTCTTGATAGTAGACGGAACGTCAGTATCAATAGACGTTCGTGAAGGTGAATTAGAGCATGCTGAAAGCGCAGAAGGTGTTGATATTGGCCTTCGTGTTATCCAAGGTGATCGTCAAGCATCGGTATCGATTTCTGATTTAAGCAAAAGTGCAATGGAACAAATGGCAGAGCGCTGTATTGCAATGGCAAACGAAGCTCCTCGAGACCCGTATTGTGGATTAGCTACACCTCAAGAATTTGCTACTGACTGGGATGTGGATCAATTAGAGTTATATGATTCCTCTCCTAAACCATCTGCTGAATACCTTAAGGAGATGGCTGTAAGAGCAGAGGCATCAGCTTTATCCATTAAAGGTGTTTCTAAAGCTCAAGGAGCGTCATCTGCATTAAGTGATATGACAATTCATTTAGCAACAAGTAATGGGTTTTCAGGAGGATATAGGCGTACATCACATTCTATTTCTTGTGTTGCTATATCAGGTGAAGGATTAAGTATGGAGCGTGATTGGTGTGGAGAATCCCATAGTCATTATGCCTCTGTCCCAAGTCCCGAAGAGATAGGCTATTTGGCGGGTGAAAGGGCTGTTGCGCGCGCTGGGGCTGTAAGGCCACCTACTGGATTTTTTCCAGTTTTATTTGATGAACGTATTTCATCAAGTTTAGTTGGTCATTTAGTTGCTGCAATAAATGGGGCATCTATTGTAAGAGGATCGAGCTGGTTAAAGAACTATCTTGGAGAACAAATATTACCCTCAAACGTATCGCTCTTTGAGGATCCATCTAGAAAATCTATGGCAGGTTCTAAACCTTTTGATGCTGAAGGATTATTAGCAAAGCCACGCCATGTAATAAAAAATGGAATTCTAGAGGGTTGGACGTTAGATCTTAGTACTGCAAGACAATTAGAGATGAAAAGCACTGCTAATGCATCACGTGGTGTAGGATCTGCACCATCACCAAGTAGTGGTAATTTGCAACTTTCAGAAGGTCTGGAAACAAAAGAAGATTTAATTGCAAAGATGGGAACAGGATTAATTGTTACTTCTATGATTGGTTCTACAATAAATCCCAATACTGGGGATTATTCTCGTGGAGCTTCAGGTTTTTGGGTAGAAAATGGTCAGATAATTGGTCCAGTAAATGAATGCACAATTGCTGGTAATTTATTAGACATGTTGAAAAATATAGTACCAGCAAATGATGCAAGAAAAAATCTTTCACGAGTTGTTCCTAGCCTATTAATTGATGGGCTAACAATTGCTGGAAAATGATCTCGATTTATTAAGAAATGCAGCTATTTTGGCAGGTAAGATTGCAATGCGGTTTTATCAAAAAAATCCTACTTACTGGGACAAGGGAGATGGACAAGGCCCTGTAAGTGAAGCGGACTTAGAAATTGATAAAATGTTATTTGAATATCTATCTAATGCTAGGTCAAATTATGGGTTTTTATCAGAAGAAGCTGAAAACAATACTGATAGGAATAATACAAAAAACACTTTTATAATTGATCCAATTGATGGCACGAGATCCTTTTTAAATGGACATGAAAATTTTGCCACGTCTATTGCTGTAGCTTGTAACGGAATAATACAGGATGCCGTAGTTTATTTACCAGCAAAAGACTTACTTTATGATGCAAAAAAAGGTGAGGGTTCACGCTTAAATGGAGTGCAAATTCATGCTGGAAAAAATACAAACATAAATGGTGCTCGTATTTTAGCCTCTGAATCACAAAACAATCCTAAACTATGGAAAAATACACCACCTCCCATAGAAAGACATTTTAGATCCTCATTGGCATATAGATTGTGTCTGGTTGCTGAAGGTCGGTTTGATGGGATGATGACACTTCGCCCAACTTGGGAGTGGGATGTAGCAGCTGGTCATTTAATATGCACAGAAGCAGGATGTGAGGTTAAAACACAAGGTGGTAAAGATCCTCAATATAATTCTGAGGTACCAAAAATAAATGGTATGATTGCAGGAAATTCAATACTTGTTGATAAACTTCTGGGATATATTAAGTAGGGTGCTATAAACCTATTAGAAGATCACTTAAAAATAAAAGGCAATAAAATGACACAAAGATTGCATATGGTATTTGGTGGCGAACTCAAAAACCCTACAACTAAAGAATTTAGGAACAGTGATGAGATTGATATTGTTGGAATTTACCCAAATTATCAAGCTGCCTATAGTGCATGGAAAGCTAAGGCTCACCAAACTGTAGATAATGCACATGTAAGATATTTTATTGCACATCTTCACCGCCTTAGAGATGAAGATCATGCTGCAAGTCCTACAGAAGAGCTAGGATGATTTTTTGCAAAGAGTTTCATTTGGCATAATTGTAAATCGTTTACTTGCATATTTGTTGCAGCCTTATGAAAAATCTAAAATCACTAAAGCATATGAAAAATCTAAAATAACTAAAGATTTATTAGGACAGCTACAGGGTCTTTCGAACCAAAAGAATGGAAAGAAAACACTTATTTGGTTGCATGCAGAATCTTTAATCTTAGTGGATAACTTTAGTGAAATACTTTCTCATTTCGAAGATAAAAAAGATATCCAATTTTTACTAACGACTGAAGAAAGCAATACAGATCAAGACCTCAATGTTCCAGGTATCCATCAATGCTTACCTTTGGATCATCCAACATTTGTTCGTCAATTTATAAACCATTGGAAACCTAATTCTTTGGTTTGGCTGTCTGATACAATTAGACCAATATTGTTACATAGGGTTGCAAAATCAGGCATACCTGCAATTTATGCGAATGCTAGTTTAGCCCCTGTTAAAGCAGGAGCATTTTTGGGCTTTCGCAGATTTATAAAAGTTTACCTTTCATATTTTGATCGTATCTTGGCAAAATCTGATGAGTCAGCTCAAGACTTGAGGCGCATAAAAGAGGTGCGTACAAAACTTGAAGTTCTAGGTGCAATGCAAACAGGAGCACATGCTTTACCTTATGATGAATTATTGAGAGCTAAATTTTCTGCAATGCAGAATAATCGCTTTTTATGGCTAGCTGCTCATGTAGTTCCTGGTGAAATAGCAGCACTAGGAAAAACACAAAGGCGCGTTTCTAGAAATTTACAAGGCCTACTTTTAATTCTTCATATGGATGATGAGGTGCAAGCAAAAACAGCACAAACTAAACTCTCTGCATTAAGTTTAAAAGTTCAATTATATAACAAAGATATTATTCCTGATATAAATACAGATATTTTGATTGTAAGCGGTTCAAATAATCTAGGCATGTGGTTTAGATTAGCATCTGTTTGTTTTTTGGGAGGGTCTCTCGTCCCTAGTGGGGGAGCTGATCCATTTGAAGCTGCTGCGTTAGGGTCGGCTATTCTTCATGGACCTTATACACAAAATTATCAAAATGACTTTGATCGTTTACTTGATGCAGGCGGGGCCCGTTTAGTGTATAATTCAGAAATGTTATCTAATGCATTGGTTGATACAATATCACCTGATCGAGCAGCAGAAATGGCACATGCAGCCTGGGAGGTTTCATCAGCTGGAGCTGAAGTAAATGATCGTATTATTGAATTATTAGATGGGTATTTAGAGAAGGAAAAAGATTTTGAATCACGCGCCTAAATTTTGGAATAAAGGATATAGCCTCATGTCTATATTATTGATTCCATTTTCTTGGATATATAGTGGTCTAACAAAACTTCGCTTGTATTTAGGTGCTCACCAAAAAATTGATATTCCTGTAATTTGTGTTGGAAATATCAATATGGGTGGAACAGGAAAAACACCTGTTGTGATTGACTTAGTTATGCGTCTTTTGGAGATGGGTAAAAAACCAATTGTTGTTACCCGTGGATACGGTGGGTCAAATAAGGGCCCCATCATGGTCACATCAAAACATACAGCTGATGACGTGGGTGATGAGCCAATCCTACTAACAGGTTTTAGCGAAGTCTGTGTTTCAAGAAATAGAATATATGGTGCAAAAATGGCTCTTAGTCATGGTGCAGATGTCATTATTTTAGATGATGGTTTGCAAAACCCTGACTTGTTATATGATTTAACAATTACTGTTATGGACCAAAAAGTAGGCTTTGGAAATTCTCGAGTTTTCCCTGCAGGTCCGCTAAGAGAAGCGGTTACTAGTGGCCTTTCACGGACAGATTTAATCATTTCTATAGGTGATAAGGCACTTACTTCTATAAGGAATGTGCCATGTATTAATGGATACCTAAAGCCTCTAGAAACAGGAATGGATTGGAATGGCCTGCGATCTTTTGCATTTGCAGGCATAGGTAGACCAGAAAAGTTTTTCTCAACATTGAGAACATTAGGTGCAGAAATAGTTGCGACCAGAGAGTTTGGAGACCATCAAAAAATACCTGTATCAATTCTAAAAAGATTAGAGGTGGAAGCTTCTCTGAAAAATTCACAGTTGGTTACGACAGAAAAAGATGCGGCTAGATTACCAAAAGAATGGCAACAAAAAGTCCTTACATTACCGGTAAGATTGTCTCTAAATGATGAAAAGAAATTAAATAGTCTTTTAAATAAATTATTTTAAGAATTTTTTATTTGAGTCACCTAAATTAGGAGATGGTTTATCATAAGACATTTCCATGTCTGAAAATGTTATAGGGTTTTTAACAGAAGGCACACCATGTAAGTCAACTTTCATGCCTCGGTGTAAAATTTGTGGGTCATTAAATACTTCTTCGAGTGTATTTATAGGTCCAGCAGGGACACCAAATTTTTCGCATTCAGATAACAAGGTTAGCGATGAAAAGTTTCTAGTATTTTTCTCTATTAGATTTAGAAGCTCATCTCGATTTTTTAATCTTGCGGGGTTGGTGCTGAATTTGTCTTTTTGGTACCAGTCAGCATCAAATATTTTACTGAAATTTTCAAATTGATTATCATTTCCTACAGCTAAAATAATATGTCCATCTTTTGTGGAAACTGCACAATATGGAACAATATTTGGATGGTTATTTCCTTTGCGATTTGGTGAAATACCAGTTGTGAGATAGTTCATTGCTTGATTTGCAGTTGTTGCAGTAGCAACATCAAGAAGCGATAAATCAATATGCTGCCCAATCCCTGTAGTGTCTCTGGAACGTAATGCTGCCTGAACTGCAATAACTGCGTAAAGCCCAGTAAATATATCAGTAACAGCAACACCAACTTTTTGAGGTTGACCTTCAGGCTCACCAGTAATTGACATCAAACCAGACATGCCTTGCATTAAAAAATCATAGCCTGCCCTCTTTGCATAAGGCCCTGTTTGACCAAAGCCAGTAATTGAGCAGTAAATTAGAGATGGATATCGTTATGCAGAGTATTGTAATCTAATCCATACTTATCCAACCCGCCTACTTTGAAATTTTCAATTAAGATATCAGATGTTGCAATTAAATCTTTTAATTTTTGTAAGTCGGCGTCATCTTTAAAGTCTAGTGAAACTGATTGNTTTCCTCTATTGCAACTATGGTAATAAGCTGCGTTTGTTTCATCTCCTGTTTTTANAAATGGAGGNCCCCAAGTGCGAGTATCGTCGCCCATNCTACTTTCTACTTTAATAACNTCAGCCCCTAAGTCAGCAAGTGTTTGACCAGCCCATGGGCCAGCCAAAATACGCGCTAATTCAATAACTCGTAACCCTTTTAAAGGTAATTCTGCCATTTAAGGCATGGCCTCATCTATCAATGCTGCTAAGTCTGTAAATGACATATTTCCTATATTTTTACCATTTAAGATCAGTGAGGGTGTAGAACTTACGTTGTCGGCTTTTGTAGTTTCTTGGAAGCGAGCAACCATAGCAGTGGCAACATCCTTATTTTGCAAGCATGCTTCCATGGTTGATTGATCTAAACCAGCAATTCTTCCTATTTTGTATAGATTTTGGGCTATTGCTGCACCTCCATCCCCTTTAGTCCATTCGCGTTGCTTTGAATAAAGAAGATCTGAAATGCCAAAGTATTTTTTTGTGTCGCCACATCTAGCAAGGAGGGCCGCCCAAAGTCCTGGGCCATCAAAGTAAACTTCACGATAAATAAATTTCACTTTACCTGTATCTATATAATTTTTGCGTAAGCTTGGAAAAACATTTTTATGGAAACTAGCGCAATGTGGGCATGTAAACGAAGCATATTCAATTATAGTAACTGGTGCATCATTTGATCCCATTTCCATATCAGGAATGTTAATAGGGTTTGTTGCCGTATTATCAGCAAAACTTCGTGTTGCACTTGCACTCAATGCTCCTATTGAAAGAAGGCCTGTAAATTTTCTGCGATTCATAATTTAATCCTTATTATTTCGTATTATTATATTTTTGCCCAATCTTGACAGCGCATCCTTTAGATTAATATCAGATACATTTTTTACAGATGTTTCAACGTTAATTATCTGTTTTTCTGATAAGACTTTTTTATTTTCTCTACCTTCGAAATTTTCAAAACTATCTTCAAAGTCAATTGGAGAGGTCTGAGTTATTTTAATTTTACTGATTGCATTGTAACCATATATTGAATTCACTTTTGAAAGTATTTTTGGCAGTTGCATTTGTAAAACAGGTGCATTCGCGCCTGTTGTTAAAAGAGTGAGTGTGGCACCAAAGCCTTGCTTTCCATAACTTACTTTAACAGGCCTGCAGATACTTGCCGTCGCTGGCCCAGCAATATCTTTCCAATTTGTAAGTAATCTAGTTTCTGCAAAGCCCCGAGTTTCAGTAGCTGCTCGAATTTTTGCTTTCAGTAAGCCGCCAGTTTGTATAAATCCGCGTGACTTATATGCCATTTGCTTCATTTCCTATATTCAGTGGTTACATCGGTTTATATCAGTGGTTAATAATAAACCTAAAATACAATGTATTGCAAAGGGCATATGTCTTGACTAAAAAAAATAATATGGCAGTAGAGATACTATCTTGGTATGATGCAAATGCTCGAGAGATGCCATGGCGTATTCCTCCTTTAAACAGCAAAATGGGCACCATTCCTAATCCTTATTATATTTGGATGTCTGAAGTCATGCTTCAACAAACTACAGTAGCTGCAGTTAAAGAGTATTTCGTTAAATT
>JGI26260J51721_1000492_pt1 | contig 17555 bp, 21 predicted proteins | sample SaaInlV_120m_DNA_4_FD_51721 | JGI IMG/M metagenome (IMG submission 51721)
AGCTTTAAGTAAGTAGCGCGTGATGATATCCGCGGCTTTAACTTCATCTTCAACAAATAGAATGTGTTTAACTTCGCCGGACATATGATCTCGCAATTAGCNTTGGGTTGTTTCGGTGGTGAGTGGAATACTGACTCGAATCCCTAGCCCGCCTTCATCGGACAAAAATGCTTCGGCANCTCCCGAGTGAAGTTCGGCGTAGGTTTTTACCAGGGATAAACCTATGCCGGTGCCGCCGGTGGCTCGACTTCGTGACTGCTCAACTCGATAAAATCGATCAAAAAGGGAATGCAGACTTTNTGGNGGGACTCCGGGACCGCTATCCAGCACCACCAGCTCAGCTANTTCATCGGTANCCGATAGTTGAATAGAAATTTCTCCACCTTCATCTGCGTAGCGGATGCAATTGATCAGCAAGTTATCAAGAATCTGGCGCAGGCGCGTAGAGTCACCCTCCACCATTAGTTCATCAGGCAGGCTCAGGTTTAGCTTGAATTGCTTCGATGCCAAATCATCTTCTTTGGCTTCCGCCGCCTCACGAACCACCTGTACAAAGTCAGTGGGTTTGATATCACATTCCAGTCGATGTACNTCAGCGAGGGACAGATGATGAAGGTCGTCCACCAATTCACTTAGATGATCGAGCGACTCGGCTAGGCTGGCCACTTCTTTCNTGTCGATTTCCAATACGCCATCAAGCATGCCGTAAGCCTGTGCCACNAGACTATAGAGAGGCGTTCTCAATTCATGAGAGATNCTGACAAGCGCNTGCTTTCTCATGGTCTCCGTATCAACAATCTTTTCTTTTTGGTGCTGAATCACTTCAATAAAGGTTGCCAGTTCCTGACTCATTTCATTAAAGCTCTGGGAGAGAAGCCCGATTTCATCCTTGGAGGTGATGGGCACTTTTTGATACACGGATTTAGGCCTCATGGCCTCAATAGCATCTTTGAGTTTATTGATGGGATCAGTTAGATGCCGTCCCAATAGAATTCCTATTGGCGCAGCGACTAAAGCAACAATCAGCAAGGAGACCCACCAGGAGTTAGTTAACGCTCGCAAATACTGGGCTTCGGTTCCCGANAGTGTCAGACGCCCCTCAACCAGGATATAACCGATCACTTCGTCATCCNTTACTGCCTCAACGTTCACAAGGGGAATNGCNTCGTCCANTTCCGATGCCGGGACAATGTCGCCCAGCTCATAGCTTCCNGCTGGAGCCCATACATAGCCCTTTAGATCNGTTCCAATAAAGCGCGCGATATCAGGATTGGGTGGTTCATCTCTTGCTGGTCGAAGCTCGCGAAATCGTGATCTGTATTCATTCCAGGATTCGGCCGCGTTTGCCTCTGCAAAAGAACCGTATAGATTGTAGTAGGACAAAATGTCGCGCTGAAAACCATTTGCGCTTCGCGTTACCACAACGTCTTCAAATTCTTCTATAAGCACTACACGAGAAAACAACCCTCCCAGAGCGATCGAAAAGATACTCATTCCAATCAGAGAGATAACAATTTTAAGGCGAAGCGAATTCGCATTGGCTCGAAGCGCTTTAAACATAAAAGGTCTTTTTTGTAGACACATAAATATGTGATTAATGTTACTGAATATTGAGGAAAAAGTACTTTTTAATAGAGGTTGGTATTTGGGAAAGATCGACCAGAGAACAAATAAAAAAGCCCACCCCTTTCGGAGTGAGCTTTCTATTTGGTGGTGCGGCGTCACCTTAATAGCACATGTAACACATTGAATAACAAAGGGTAATAAGATATAGAGTTATAATATGCCCCCAAATATGCCCCTGTTTACGATAAAAAGCGTACTTGAACAGCAATTACGCAACATAAAGCTGGGCGATTACCAATTCTCGACCCCTACCCCGGGGGTACCCCCCACTTTGTGACTATTTTGCCCCGCCTGTATGTATTACTAATTTTCACGAAAATTTTTCGCAAAATCCGCTACGAATGGAACTGGTATCTGTTTATTGGTGTGGCATGAGCTGAAGCTAGCGAGCAGCAGGCCCCAATATGGCGCTACTTCCTTAGCAATCGCCTGCACAATCCGTGCTCTTGCCGCTTCTCGACCTCCGAGTAATTCTTCCTCGCCCGTCTGCTTGATCCATTCAAAGAACCTCTGGAGGCCATGGCGAGTCGTGGTCTCATCGCGCCAACGCTACTGAGCTTCGGCGTTAAATACCCTTAGTTGATTAACTTGTCAGTTGGTTACACCGCGCGCTTTGTTCAGCGTCGTTTGAAAAATCGGGTTATCCGCCGAAACAAGCCAATCTTTGCCGGGACCTCTGGCGCCTCACGAGGACTCGGTCCGAGACGTTGCGGAGAGCTCGGTTCAGGCACTACCCTTTGTGGTTGGGGCGCGGGCTGACTCATCACCTTGGCCTCTTGGGTGCGCATTCGCTCGGGATAGGCAATGGCTTTCTTCAGGGCGCGGACGCGAGACAGTGCGCGTCTCTCCAGTTGGTTCAGTTTCTGGGTAAATTCTTCATTCATCAAAGAACCGCTCTTGAGGCAGGTAGTACTCTTGGAACATGTCCGTGAACATATGCAGCGGTACCCCATCCTGCATGATGTAGTTCATGGTGTAGATGCATTTGCGGTGTGCGTCAGTATCCACTTCGCCGTCCCGCCTGATTGGTAACGAAATTGCCCCAAACCCTTCTACGCTAAGCGATTGCTGCGTCGGAATGTTACTGACCAGCGCCAGAACGACCGACGAATTGACCGGTCGACCAAAGAAATCCACCAGCGGGCCAGAGAGCCAATCGCGGTAAACGGTTTCAAAGGTGAGTTGGTTGTCTTCGATGCGAACGAGCCCCAGCGGCACGCTGATACCGCGAAGCCTCCCGGAGTTCGGTGCCGCTGGCTCATAGAGACAGGGCGGGGTCTCACCGGCCTTTTCTTGTTCCAGCTGCTCAAACAACGCTTCGGAATAGGATTCCGCGGAACTCGCGGCCTCTTGTGCTTCGACCAAGGCTTCCTCCAAGGCTTCTAGCTCCGATTCCTGTTCTTCCAGCTGGTCCTGCAATGTCTGTGCGTTCTCGGGCACCGGTCCCGTAATCTCTTCCGATATCCTTGTCCAGGTATCCGAAATGCTCTCATCTTCGCGTTGCCGGTTCATTGTCTCGGCCAATAGCTTATCGAGTGCTTCCTCCATTTCAGGGGTGCGTTCCTGTGCTCCCTGGGCAATCAATATCCGATCAACGACATCCCCCCACACATTCTTCTCGGCGACTGCGTCGCGCTCCTCACGCATGGCACCCAACAACAGCAGCAGCGCAAACAGCAAAATCATCATAATTTCGGCGAGGGTGAGCCCCAGCATTAGAGCCCGTCGACTCGCGCGGGATTGCTGAGATGCAGTAAGCGTCTTCAAGGCACTACTTGTCCGCTGCTCTGATCAGCTCGTTGAGCGTGCGCGTAAACTGCTGGGTAACGTCTTCGAGGCTGCTCGACAGTGCCTGCGTCGCGGTCTCGACCCGGGTGACGCCGTAAGAAACAGAACCCAGTCGCTCATCCAGCGTTCCGGTTTGTTGCACCAACAGAGTTTCCAGTTCCTGAAGTTTGGTCGCCGTGGAGCCAAGCTGCCCTGGCAGTTCCGCCAGCGCCCCTGAAAATCGCGCCAATCCCGAAATACTCTCGGTCAACACGCGGGCCGTCTCTGACATCTGCGCTTCCTGGGTATCGAGGCGGCCCATGGCTTCTTCGAATCGACCCAGAGACTTCGCCGCCTGCTCAAAACGTTGGGTATTGCTTTGCAGGGCCGTGTTCAAGTTTTCAATGCTGGGCAGCACTGATTCAAATTGCCCGGCAATGTGCTCGGATTCCGTTCGCACGGACTGCAACAACTCAGTAGGATCGAGTTCCACGGACGCAATTCGCTGGGTTAGTGCTTGGATCGCATCGACTGTCTGATCGGCGGTCTGGTGAATTTTTTGCACCACCTGTGCCAGATCAAAATCGACAGCGTGAATCTCGGCAGCTCGCGCCACCAGCTCTTGGCGTAGGACTTCTGCTGCCTCGCCAAACGGCGTGGTAAAGAGATCTTGGGGCACCTGTACATCAGCAATTTCGCGTCCCAGGCCTTTCACCTGGGACGACAAGGAATCTACTGTGTCACCCAAATGCGAAACCACCTTCTCCAGTGCCTGCGCGTGCTCCTCGGACTGCTGTTGAAACTTGGTTTGTGCGGTTTGCGAAACTGACGTTAGGGCAGAGACGTCGCGACGAAAGGCTTGGACCGCTTCATTCAGTTGAACTTTGGCGTCTTCAGAATAGTCATCCGAGTCTTTGCGCAACTGCAGAAAAAGAATGCGCAGAAACAACCCCAAGATCGTGGTGCCGAGTCCCACCCCAAGGTCACTGATGATGTTCTCGACACCGCTGATTTCGGTGTTGTAGCGGTATAGGCCGACACCAAGTGATATTAGCGTGTACAAGAATCCGAGGTAGTACAGGTTATCGCCGGCTTTGTCCTCACGAAGCCGAAACCGGCCCGTGCTGACGCCAATGGCGTAGCCAATTAACACCGCAGCTGGCACCACCATGGCCAGCAACACGTGCCAGTCAAACACGAGCCGGCTAAGCAATATCCAAAGCGCGCCAACGAAAAAAGCCATCGCAAATAGAAATGAATCGGCGTTGGAGGATGTCTCGTCGATGAGATTAACGCCCCGATCCCGAACACTCATCCTGTGATTCGCTCCGCAATTTCCAGTGTCACGGCGTTGTCTTCCGGTCCCGTGCTGTGCGTTCTCAGTGTGGCACCCGCTCGGCGGAAGAATTCAAGCCAGCCCTCGATAAAAGAGGCATCCTGAGAGAGCTCAGGGCGATCAATCATCTTAAGGTACACCTGAACTCCACGCAGATCGGGCATCTTTGACAGAATCTGCTGCTCATTCTGATCCAGCGCCTCCACCAAAGTCGTGTTGTAGAGACTAAACAAGCTGGAATGCTCATAGAGATCCGAAATTACAATCAAGTGTTTCTGGGTATCGTTCAGCGGCAGACTCGCCGCCACGCCGTTTATGGAATAAATAATCGGGGATTGGCTGGCCGGAGATCCGCTTTGCAGTGCCAGGTCCAGTTCCTGATCAAAGGCCCGCTCTCGGTAGCGGTCGCTGGCCGGAGATCCGGCAAAATTCGTCTTGTAGCTACAGCGATCGAAGATGGGCTCGACAGACTAGCTCTCTGTCGCATCCACCAGGTAAATCTGAAATCGGTTTTCGACCTGCGTCGATTCGAGCAAGGCTTCCACCAGGTTATTAATCTTTTGCCGCTGTATCGCCGGCAGCGCGTCAGTGGTGTCAATCAAAATGGCGTACGTGTTTTCAGTTTGTCTCGCGTTTTCGCTACATCCGGTCACAGCATTCCGGGGCACGTCGGCCAACATGGCGAACGTAACGGCACCACCCGAGACCAGCAATACACCCACGATGACAAGAATGGGTACCACCGGAGATTTTCTTCTACGTCGGCGCACCACCTAGCTTTCCTCAACTTGAAACGGATGCTTCGACTTGAACAGCTCCCGTAGGTTTGTGATCTTATTGATCGCTTCGTTATACAACTCGTACACATCATCGCGATATTGGTTTATTACTTCGATGGTTTTCGCAGGCTCCACAACTTCGATAGCCGGGAAGGGCTGCACGGAGGGCATGTCCAGTTGAGGCGTCTCATCAAAATACGCCGGCGCTGCGTCTGTGCGGGCCCGACGATTCTCTTGCCGGTACTCCTGAATTAGAACTTTCAGGTCCAAGTTCAGCGCATCAACCGCCTGCCCAAAACGCTGCTCGAGCGCCTGGGCATTGCTTAGAATCATCGGCACCTGTTTGGAACCCGCACGGAGCTCTTCGATAGCCGTTTTGGTCTCTGTCATACCCTGATCACGCTCTTCCTGAAAATGCTCTACGGTGCTTTGAGCCATATCCGCGTAATCGTGAAACGCCTCTTGATATCGCTTCGCAAAACTCCCGTAGCTGGGGTAACTGCCGTTAAACAGGAAGCCCTCGCGGAAGGCATAGAGCGACACACATAGGCCCAACACAAACAGAAAATAAGAGTAGAGGTCAGGCAGGGCAAACCAATGCAACCATAGCTCGCTCAACGCGTGCTCGCCTACCAATTGAAAAACGCGCAAAAAGGCATCTGGGTTGGTCGCAAGTAATTCCTCCACGCTTGCGGACGCCGTGCGCAAGTGAGAGAACCCAAGATTAAGAACCACTGCATAAACTAGGTATGCCACCACCACGGCCCATCCCCAACATCGCATCACACGGTCAGGTTGGCTATTTTTGCGCTTGTGGACGTACTTGGCGTAATGGGCGGGCAGCAGAAAGACCAGTACCACGTTGAGAACAATAAACAACGCGGAAATCCCAAACACCGTGACCAAATTTCCTGCGTCACGCATGAGCACCGAGGTCAGCCCCACCTCAACCAGTGCGGCGAGTAGAAGTTTCGCCGCGGTAGATAACCCACTTGATATGACTGGCGTTTGCCTCATTAGGCCGTTGTCTACTCGCCAATGTCGGATTTCGGTGACGAGCCCCCGAACCCTCTCTTCTTTTTCGTAAAGTTGGTCTTTCTGCGTCTTGATTTCGCTTTGAATATTACTAAGCGTGCGCTGAAATTCGGATATCGTCGCGAAATCTCGCATCAGGGATTTGAGAGATTCAACCCGCTCCCAATAGGCCTGGTATTGGTTCTCGTAGTCGTCGGAATATTTCACCAGGGCGGTGTTTGCGCTCGCCACGATTTCACTTTCGACGCTATCGAGCTGCGTGGCATCCGACGGCGGTAAATTGTCCTGACCGTTGGCTCTAGCCCGTTCCTCGATGTTGATATCTTCGCGAAGGCGTTTTTTATCTAACGATGGAAATAGTTTTACAAGCGAGTCCGTAAAACTCACCGAGCCGCGGATGTTGTCCTGCAATTTGTCTAGAAATGATGCCAACTGTCGAACTCCGTTTGATTTGCATCTATCCGTCGAGGTGCAAACTGCACTAGTAAACTGTTTCGATTTTCTATTGAAGTCTTTTCGGCCATCCTTTATCAACAGTCGAGCATGCTCGACTGTTGATCACGCAAGTCCAGCCGGCTAAGCTAGACCAGACTTTTGGAACCGGATGTCCATATGAAACGCCTCCTTCTCATTTTCATCGGTTGCTTCGCGGCATCTGCGAACGCTCAGTCGATACCGACAAGCTGGACCGCCGCGAAAGCTGCCGCTCGTGACCAAATATACTTTGATGATCAAATCACGCTTTACTGTGGCTGCGCATACACCGCCAGAAACAATCAGAGCGGAGGCGACGTAGACTTAGCCACATGTTCTTACGATCTAACAGGTATGACCTACCAGTCCCGTGCTGAGACTTTGGAATGGGAACACGTTGTACCGGCTTCACTGATGCCTGCTAGGCAGTTTGCGTGCTGGAACGATGAAAGTTACGCAGTTGCCAACCAATGCAGCGAGCCGGGTCGCAGTTGCTGCGAGAGAGCCGATCCTGACGCACAAAAGATGATCTTTGACCTACACAACCTAGCCCCCTCTGTTGGGCAGGTAAACGCCCAGAGGAGCAATGACCGATATGGGCTAGTTAGTGGCGAGACGCTACCTTTAGTTTGTGATGTCGAGTTCGCCCCCGGTATAACCGAGCCTTCAGATGGCATTCGTGGAGAAGTGGCTCGAACATGGCTCTACATGCACAGTCAGCATGGACTAGAGTTAGAGTCCGGTGAGCTTGCAATGTATCTACGGTGGTCGCAGCTAGACCCGCCTGAGCAAGATGAGTTTGTGCGAAATGAACGGGTTAAAGCACTGCAGGGTATCGGGAACCCTTACATCGAGGCATTTGAGTAGCTAACTTAGATAGCCGTGACACTACTTTCCTTCTTCAATTTCTCGTAATCGCTCGTTAATTTGACTATTCACGGCATAGGCTTCTTTGATGAGTCTTCGAGTATCTTCATCAAGAGTCCCACCCAACCACTTTATTGGCTCTTTTGAAAGCCCAGCACCCCTTGCGTCTTCATACTCAAGCTGCATCTGGTATGACTCTAGCATTGTGACAATTAGTTCTCTCTGAACACTCCAGCGATCGATTTTTCCATTTTCATCCAACTCATTTTTTAAGCGAACAAGCTCTTTTAATACTTCATCTAATTCCATAAACACCTCGGTGGTACTCAGCCAATGGTACCTATCTGTATTTCATTCACAGTAGAGAGTAACTTTCATTTAAAGTGGTCGATACAACTTTTTATAAAGGGGTGACCAATGACTAAGCTAAGCCTTCCGGGAGCAATAGTAATTGCCAGCGCAATACTCGCAACATCAATCCTGATTACGGATAGATTTCAATTGTCCAATAATAACGAGCTTGGTCATTTTTATGTTGTTGATTCGTGGACTGGGAATATCATTTACTGCCGTGGAACATGCACGGATTAATATCATGCCAAGGAGGCAACGATGCTAGTACTAGGAAGAAAAAGCGGTGAAGGAATTACGTTGCAATCATCTGATGGTGAAATAAAAATATCCGCTACTTTGGTAGCAGGGTCGATCAGGCTGGCGATAGATGCGCCGGACAGTGTAAAGGTGGTGCGGGACGAACTTATTCAAAATAGTTTCAACTAGGTTAATTGCGTGGCTATCTAATTTTTACAACACAAGCTTTGGAATTTAAGGATTTCATATCAGTCCTCGCTTCTTCAGCAGAACCTCTAGTTCCCTAAGCTCTGCTAGCTTCTGCTTCCGTTGCTCTCGAATAGCCCTAGTCTCCCACCCATGCAAGGTTTTAGCATCGGCACAGCGCTGCCTAGCGTCTTCTGTCTTCGGGCCGGTTGATTTGCCTCCTTCTCGGTATAGGTTCTCGTGTATTCTCACGCTTGGACAGATCGAAAAAATATGGAGAGAAGATGAGACTTTTTCTTAGCATACTTATATTTGCAGTTTTGGCTGGATGTGCGAGTGGTTCCGCTCTAGTCACCGGTAATACTAGGCCAGCTATCGAAGATCATACGTCCATTCGCATCCTGACAGAGATGCCGCAGGGCGCCGAGGAAATCGCAAGGGTTAAAGCGTCATCAGACGCTGGCTGGACACAGCAGGCTAGCCTTGACTACGCAGTTGAAGAATTAAAGAAGCAAGCTGCCAAGGTAGGCTCGAACGCAGTGGTTCTGAGTGGTAGAGAGACATCGAGTCAGACCGTAGGCGTTCCTGCATATGGCGGAGGTACTATTATTACTTCCTCGGAAGTAGAAATAGTGGAAGGTGTTGCCATTTGGGTTGATTAATCGAACCATCAACACGAGGGTTTTCAATTTAGACCGATTTTTGGAAATATATATTAAATCAGTCGCTTACGTGATCAAAGCCCTCCCGATATAGCTTCTCATGCATTCTTGTACATTCTCACGAATGGACAAACCGACACACCTTATTTTCTGACGAGCCTTTTGTGTAAACTGGCATTCTCGGATTTGGGGGATACCTGTGAAAACTTTTCTCGCCATGATAGCTCTGTGTCTTAGCAGCTTTGCTATAGGTCATGGTGTCGCTGTTGGAGATCAAGGGTACATTCAAGAGGTTTCGGGAGTTCAGGCTTTCCCATTCATTTTTCTTGGGGCGAAGCACATGGTCACTGGCTATGACCATCTCCTATTTCTTCTGGCTGTTATCTTTTTCCTCTACAACAATCGAGATGTAGCCAAGTACGTAACCCTTTTCGCCGCAGGACATTCAATTACCTTGATCGCGGGTGTGATGCTCGACATCGCCGCTAACGCATACATTATCGATGCGATTATCGGCCTCTCAATTGTTTACAAAGCACTGGATAACCTGGGCGCTTATCAGCGATGGTTTGGCTTCCAGCCAAATACAAAACTCGCTACATGGATATTCGGCTTGTTCCACGGGTTTGGGCTGGCGACTAAGATTCAAGAGCTTGAAGTAAGTCCCGATGGACTTCTCGCGAACCTAATTTATTTCAATATTGGCGTTGAGATCGGTCAACTAATCGCTCTGGCATGGATACTTATCCTCGTTGGGTTCTGGCGGCTCTCTCCAAGTTATTATCGACATGCCTATATCACCAATGTCGCCGTCATGGCCGCGGGTTTCGTATTGATGGGCTACCAAATTACCGGCTACTTTGTATTTTCCTGATCTGGATCGAAAGACATGTACAACGCAGAAATTCCTGAAAAAGACCAGCTTCCCTCCAGCATTCAATTGTTGCGTGCCACTTTCGTTGCTCTATTAGTTTCCATCGCCCTTCTTTTCACAACAATTTTGCCTGCGAATTACGGCGTTGATCCAACTGGGTTGGGTCGTGTTCTTGGTCTGACTGAAATGGGAGAGATTAAAGTAGCGTTGGAGCTTGAGGCAGCAGCGGAAGAAGAAGCTCTGGCAGAAGCACTCGCAACGCAGGAACAGATTGTCGAAGTTGCTATTGAGGAAGAAGTGGTTTTGGAAACAGAAGCTGAATCCGAAGTCACTTTGGAAGAACCGGAGGCAACAGGATTTATTCCACTATCCAGAGACTCTTGGACTCTAACCTTGGCGCCAGCAGAAACGGCCGAGATAAAAGTAAGGATGAATCAGGGTGACCTAGTGCTTTATAGCTGGCAAACCGAATCCGGTACCATCAATTTTGATAATCACGGCGACAACGAAAGTATCAGCTATCACAACTACACCAAAGGCACTTTTGTAGAGGGTGATCAAGGAGTAATTGAAGCTGCCTTTGACGGATCACACGGATGGTTTTGGCGTAATCGTGGCGACGAAAGCATTACTCTCACCTTAAGTATCCAAGGCGCGTATACCGATCCCCGACGACTCCTTTAGTAGATTAGCCCTCTGATTCGTGACCACGAGGATTTTCAATTTAGACGGATTTTTAGCATTACTAATTAAATCAGTCGCTTACGTGATCGCGTTCTCCTCGGTATAGCTTCTCTTGCATTCTTGTGTATTCTCATAATTGGACAAGTAAGTTAATCCGAAGCTTATGGCTATCGTAATCGGACAAGTAGAGTCCCTAAGAAAATTGAAGGAAACCCTGAGTGAAAGGGGAATCACTCGATTCAACTCTACTGGAGATATTAGTAGCTTTGCACAGAACTATGACTTTGAACGGGATCAAGCGCGGTATAAATCCGAGAAGTCCGTAGAATCAGAAATTGAAGAACTTAAGTTTAACTTCTCCAAACACGAGCAATCCCTCTCAGTTCTAAGATCCGATTTAATAGTCGAGATAGAAGAGCAAAAACAGGCTCTAGGATCAAAAATAAGAAACATTCAAGAAAAAAGAAAAAAAAGCCTGATCCAAAAGATTATCACCCATCGAAAACTCAAATCATTGACCTCTAAAAAGTCCAGCTTAGAAGCAGATCCAGAGTCATATATAAGCCATAAAACAAGAACACTTCAGCGTGAAAAGTCCGAGTTTCAGGATAAATATCATTATCTCTACAAGAATAGAGAAAAGGTTATCTCGGATAGGAGCAAAGCTGCGCTGGATGAGCTGGCCTCGATAAAGAAATCAATCGATGATCTCTACCCATTGATAGCGGGAGCAATTGGAGAGAGCGCGGTTGAGAATGAACTACAAAAACTGTCCGACCAATACTATGTCATTAATGACTTCTCGCTGCGGTTAAATCCACCGATTTACAACAGGAAAACGAAAGATAGGATCTGTAGTATTCAGATAGATCATTTGTTGATATGCCGCTCTGGGGTGTTCCTGCTGGAAACCAAAAACTGGAGCGAAAGCTCAATAGAAAGCCTCGACCTCAGATCTCCTGTTGAACAGGTTTTACGAACCAGCTTTGCACTCTTTGTGCTCCTTAATGGTAGGTCAAGGTCGAAATTCGTGAAGCTCGATGAGCATCATTGGGGTTCTAAAAAGCTTCCAATAAGGAATGTGATTGTGATGACCAACGCAAAACCGCGCACTGAATTCAATCACATAAAAATCTTATCTCTGAAGGAACTAAACGGATACATTCGTTATTTCGATCCTGTATTGAATGATCAAGAGGTAAAAAGCATCTTTGAAAGCCTAAGCAATAGAAGATAGGGAGTTAATACTTTGATCAAAAACATCATTTTGGAATTTGTAGAAAAGTGGCCGGATGAAAAGCAATTTGCTAAAACCGAGTTAAGCAAAAACAAACAGGCAAATGCGGAGCTCAGAACGCGACTAGAAGCGGAAGGTCGAGAAAAGGAGTATTCAAACTTAAAAGCAACGTTCCCACTTGGAAGCCTTGACACTGCAAGTTTGATTGAGAATCAAATTCCTAGTGAAGTCGCAGCGCTAGCCAATCTGCCAAAATCAGAATACCGATTAAAAGGTTCAATCGGTCAAGGAGTACCCGCGGATATTCCGTGGATTTGCGTGTTCGACCAGAGCATCACCACTTCCGCACAGAACGGGTACTACATTGTTTATTTATTCGACGCCGAGCTAAAGGGAATCTATCTCAGCTTGGGGTTGGGCTGGACTCAATATGAACATACATATGGCGTAAAACAGGGAAAGATCGAGATTGGGAAAAGCGTCAAAATCAGCCAGAAACTACTGAGAAGCACGCAAGGGTTCAGTAAGAATCAAATCAATCTTGGGTCAACCGGTAATCTTGCAAAAGGTTATGAAGCGGGCGTTATGTTGAATAAGTATTACCCTATTTCTAATCTGCCAGATGATTCAGAGTTCGTTGATGTTCTAAGAAATCTTATCGGCGTATACAAAGAGCTCAAGGGGCTCGTAGGTAAAGAAATCATTGAAATTGCTGGAGCAGCCGACGAAGACTTATTTCAGGAAGAAATACAGGCACCTCAATCAGGCAAAACACCCAAAGGAAAACTAGCTCCAAAAAATAAGATAGGTGGAACACAAGGGTCAAAACGGCCGAGGAGTTTAGTTTCCTCTTTTGAAGCACTTGAGACAGCTAATTTTCTATGTGAAAACGATTCTAATCATGAAACGTTTATTTCAGCCAGGTCCGGTCATCAATTTGTCGAAGCTCATCATTTAATCCCAATGGAATTCCAAGACAACTACGAATACAGCATTGATGTCCCAGAAAATATAATTAGCTTGTGCCCAAATTGTCACAGGAGATTTCACAATGCCGAAAACGATGTGAAATCCAAAATTGTGGAAAAATTTTGGGAAAGAAGGCACCACCATTTAAGAAGCAATCGCGGAATAAGAGCCAATTTGACGGAGCTATTAGCTTACTACTTAAAATAGCGGGTCAATGAGCGCAGGGATTTTCAATCCCCTGCACTACCAGTTGAATGCCGAATTATTCGGTTACGGTTTTGCCCGCTCTACACCTTCGGCTTCCTACCCCTAGTTCTCGGCCCAACCATCAGCCCAGCTGAATAGGCTTCGGCCTCGAGCTTGCTGAGCACAGCCATTGCTTCCCTGTACTTTGTTAGCTCTGCTTTAGAGCATTCACCGTGTTTGTATTGAGGATGGTCAGATCCTGCCTTTATATCTCGGCGGGCACCATGATAACGGCACGTTTTACATCCAAAGGCAGCAGGGTTCATGCATCGGTTACCTGTGCTGCGCGTTCGTGCTGTACAACGCTTTTTTATATTGGGCAATGGCATATGAAGCGCTCTCGCATCAATTTACTGCTGACCCAAGGAAGACCCGGGAGAATGTTGGTGGCACTGGGGGGTGTCTATATATCTGTATAACTAGAATAACTGTACAACCCAATGGCGGCGTGGGCTGTACAGTTTGGCAGTTATACAGAGGGTGCAGGGAGTATCGAATATATCTGGGCATTGTGCTCTGCAGTGCGGCAGGACCATCTATGCCCATGCAAATAATCCCTCCCCGTGCGCTTGTCTAAAACTGTCCTGATCTGCCCGTGAGGCAACGCCGTAATATCTTTGGCGCTGCTCACGATCTTGGACTTGGTATTTGTCCCGTTATTAATGCAGCGATTTACCGCACTGATAATTTCTGCATCCTGTTCGTCTTCGATCTGCTGCCTAGACTTCTCAATTTCCAACTCACCGACCCGTTTCACAGAATCTAGCAACGATGCGTACGTTTGACCCTTTATACGCTCGTAACTGAACGCAGCGGTCGTGGCTACATCACCGCGTGCCTTCTTGTTGGTAAATTCGACAGTATGTATTGCTGAATCACCACTTGTATTGACGCCAATTTGGTCAATAATAAATGCGCAGTCCGAATCATCGATTATGTCGCTAGTCCCGCTATATATGCTCTTTCCGTCAGAATCCTTGTGCTTATTGCAATGGGCAAGAGCAATCAAAGTGCCCCCCGCTGAAACAAATGCTCTGGCTGCTAGACCAAAGGCTGAGGCATTCTGTTTAGACATAAGATCAGCGAATTTTTTCAACGTATCCAAACAGAATACGATTCCCCGAGCGTCGCCTTCAGCTGCCAGTCCGCTAAGTAGATATATTTGGGTCTCCACAGTGAATCCGTTTAGTCCAGGAACGAGCACTTCCATACCCCAACTCTCCGCAAGTTCCAGTTTATCAACGACGCCACGATGGTTATCGTCAGCATTTACGTAAAAAACATTACTTGCTTCCAGCTTGCCCGCGAGAATTTGTTCACGCAATAACCACAAAGTGATTAGGGTTTTACCCGTGTTCGGGGCGCCATATATCGACGTCCACTGCCCTAATATGGCTAACTGGCTTAACACGAATGCGTCTGCAAGCATTTGCTCGCGCATATGCTTGCTACTGCCAGTAATAGACGTCTTTCGAAGCAAGCCCAGTAAGCTTTCTGGTTCCGGCTTTGGCTTAGTTACTAGCACTGGTTTCGGCGGTGCCACGCAAGAATCATCTTCCAGATCCCAGTCTAAAATTAGTCTATCAAGCGGCTCGTCCTTATGCTCTGCACTTGCCGATGTTTTGGGCTCCGCCTCCAGAGAGGATCCGCCCTCGGCTGAATCCTCACCAAAGGCCTCGCGAACCATTGCTTCTATATCCCAAGGTGCGCTATCGACTCTATGGCTCATTTCACTGTGTTCCAAGGCAGCGCGGTTTTTAATACACCCTGCAACTTCGCTTTTATAGCAAGGAGACCACTCACGTTATCTTCAGTGGTATACAAGCGGGAAATGGTCCTCGGCTCAGAGTCAGGATCTGGGTCCCACATTCCGCAGTAAGGTGCCAATTTGTGCGGTAATCGAATATTCACGAGGCCTGCTGGGTTCTTGCCTATATCTCCATGACTATAGGGCTCACACAGTACATAGAATTCGTCACCATCCGTCCAAGCTGTGGCATGGTCTCTGCTTCTAGGAGGGATTTGGTCGTATATATGCCTCGCTTTGGCCATCTGCACTTCTACCAATCCGGTTGTTTCTTCAAAAAAAATAACACGGCGAGTACGAGCAAAATTCTCGTCACAATGCTGAGACTTTAAAGCGATGTAGGCTTCTCGATAGGGAATGGTTTTCATTTCGACACCTCCTCAATTAGCTGGTCAATATCCTCTTCTCTCCAAACCGTGCAGCGAGAACCGATCCGTAGGGGTTGTGGAAATTTCCCATCCTTTACGCCAGCCCACCATGTTGATTTACTTATTGGAATTCTTTCGAGAATTTGGGGAAGTCTTAATAGATGTTGTTGATTTTTCTTGGACAAGATGTGCCTCCAATGTGTGTATTAGGGCAGCATTAGCTCTTCAGCCAAATATTTCTATTCCAGTTTTCAAAGAAGTGTTACAGATTTCAAAGAGGATCATTGGATGAAAGTCGAGGGAGAGCTCTGAGTACTCCTTCACGCTCAAATTTGCGTAAAACAGATAATATGTCCTCGTCGAGGTGCTCCGGCGTTAAGTACCGCTGTCTAGTTTGAGGCTTGATCAGTCCTTGTTGTTCTAAAATCTCTAGCGCCTTTGAAGTGGACATATTCTGAGCTGTCCGTTGAAGCAACGTGACCTCGTTCGCTAACGCCAGCTTCCTTTCGAAAGTGAACTTTTTTTTGCGCCAGACCCTTCTCGTTTACCTCCTCGTGGCATAGCGCTAACTCGCTGAGCGAAATGAGATTACATTATCAGATTTAATCCTGAGCTCATCCAGATAGTCTGCCCATCCTTGCATCATATTTGCTCGACCTTCTAAATGCGCTGTGCGGTTGTAAGCTCGCCCATGCACATCTTTAACTGCGTGCGCTAACTGATGCTCGATCCAGTCCACACGATATTCCAATACCTCGTCTAGAACGGTTCTGGCCATAGCACGGAAACCGTGACCACTCATGGTGTCTTTATCAATTCCCATAGAGCGCATGGCTGATAGGACTGCGTTATTGCTCATGGGTCGTCTAGCAGATCGTGCGCTAGGGAATACGTATTGCCCTCTGCCGGTAATGGGCTGAATATCCTGAAGCACTGCTAGAGCTTGTCGACTAAGTGGAACAATATGGTCGGCCTTGGTTTTCATTTTGTGCGCCGGAATACGCCATTCATTCGTTTCCCAATCAATCTCGTCCCACTCAGCGTTGCGAAGCTCTCCTGGGCGAACAAAGGTAAGGGGGGCAAGCTTTAGGGCTGCTCTTACAGTAGGGGTTCCTTCGTAACCATCTAGGGCTAATAGTAGTGGCCCGATAGCTTTAGGTTCTGTAACGGCTGATAGGTGGCTCTTCACCGGGATGGCCAATGCTTCTTTGAGGTCTTGCGATGGATCTCTTTCGGCTCTACCAGTTGCAACGGCGTATCGAAAGACTTGCCCGGACACTTGTTTGGTTCTCTTGGCGGTCTCTAGTGCGCCTCTCGATTCTATCTTGCGAAGCACCTCTAGTAGTTCACGTGGCGTTATCTCGGAAATGGGTCGGCTACCCAGCCATGGGAAGAGGTTTTTCTCCAGCATAGCGGTTACTTTTGTGAAGTGGACTTCCGACCATCGATGTTTTTGTTTCAAGAGCCATTCGTTGCCAACCGCCTCAAAGCTATTAACCGCCGCTTCGAACGTCTGCAGCTTCTGAGCTTTTCTCGCAATGCTTGGATCAACGCCGTTTGCTAGGAGTTTACGTGCTTCATCTTTCCTAGTGCGGGCATCTTTTAGGGAAGTGTCTGGGTAGACGCCTAAGGAAATACGCTTCTCCTTGCCCGCAAAGCGGTACTTAAGGCGCCACCACTTGCCGCCCTTTGGTGAGATCTCTAGGTACATGCCATTGCCGTCAAAGAGCTTCTGAGTCTTCTCAGTAGGCTTGGAGTTTCTTACCTTGGTATCTGTTAGCGACATGGGGGCAACCACTTATTGCAATTAATATATGCCCTCAATATTGCCCCCATATGCCCCCGGATGTCAACGGACAGCGCTGGACGATATAGATCGATTAGGCATAAAAAAACCCCGCATTACGGGGCTTAGTGGGTATTATTGGACTCTATTGGTCCTTAAATTGGTGGAGGCGGCGGGAATTGAACCCGCGTCCGCGAATCTTACGCAACAGGCGCTACATGCTTAGCACCTTCTATTTATTTAGTCGTTAACAGCCCAAAG
>JGI26260J51721_1000498_pt1 | contig 17480 bp, 9 predicted proteins | sample SaaInlV_120m_DNA_4_FD_51721 | JGI IMG/M metagenome (IMG submission 51721)
GCGCGCGCGAGACTAATAGCTGTGGGATTAGCCTAGAAGAGCTTATAGACACTTATGAGTTTTATGAGTTTCAAAAAGGCATTTATAGATCTTGGGGTGATGTGTATTTTCCTTGGGAAATAAAAGAAAGTACTACAAACTTAAATTTTTCTGAAACAATTGATAAGTGGAGCATCTCTAGATATAGAGAAGTTGTAGCGTATTTTATCGGGGACAGAGTTTTATATATAGAAGACGACGGATATATTATATCTTTATACGAAGCAAACGAAGATATCCTTGCCTTATCTCCTCCGCTAGATAGAACAAAGTGGACAAAAATCTGTAGTATAGAAGTCTCAGAACCAGTTCAATTGCCTACAGTTGAGGAGCTAGTTGAGAGATACGACCCTTACTTTTTAAAGCTATATTTAAAAGAGTGGGGAGAGGCGAGTGCTGGCTGGAAAAAAGATCTCTTTGATCCTTCTGATGACAGCTGGAATAATTATAAAGAAAAAAGAGAATACTACTATGTCCCTGGCGAGTTTGTTCTGATAGAATCAGAATGTAGTGACGCTTTTTGTCTCTGGATAAATATTAAAAAAATACCAACAGGTGATTATTATACAAATGCTCACGCTAAGTTTCCTTATTTTGACCCGGTAAAAGATGAAAACGGAGTAGAGCACTTATACTGGGATAAGCTATATTGTGTAAACTCTGGTAAAAATAAATGTTTAGGGCCCCAACGCCAACGAGATCTTCCTAATTATCAGCTTGTACAAATAGGATCAGAAGGACACTACGTAGAGCAGCCCGTACCATTTTATGATTTGAAAGGAAACAAATTGTGCAATAGCTACGAAACATTAAATGATGCCGCGACGTTAAGACCTAGAACTGTGTTAACAGATGACGAAATTGATAACCTCTAAGTTTAAAGTAGACTATGGCAAACGTATTTGGTGCCGGGACAAGCGGCGGATCTAACAGAGGAACTCTACCTTCACCTTCTCAGCGAGTTAACTCTTCTCCAAGTGGCGGCGGCTGTGGGTCTGGTGTAGGAACGTTGCCCTCTCCTAAGCAACAAGTTGTTGCTGCTCAGAATGTGGCTTCCAATCCTAATGTATTTAGGAGCACTGATCCCAGAGGAGAGACAGTAAATTCAAAAGACTTCTATACAAGAAGAGAACTAGATAAGTATCTTGACGCAAAGGCCGACATCTCCAGCGTATACAGCAAACTTGAAACTTACGCAAAAACAGAAGTTGATAATAAAATTAGTGGGTTAAATATATCCACTTATGCTTTATCTACGTACGTCGACTCTGAAGTAAGCTCGAGTTTTTCGAGTGTTACTTCGTATGTTGCAACTAACTACTACCTTAAAACGCAGCTTTACACAAAAACAGAAATAGATAGCCTAGTAGATTCTGCATCATTGGGGGATTCTTATCTTTCAAAAGGTCCTGCTTCTATAAGTGACATAACGATAACCCCAATAAATGGGGCTCTACCTGTTAGTTTAATAGTACAGTCAAGTAATAATCTGGATACTACTCAAGTTCAACGCTGGGAAAACAATTCAACAGACCATTTAGCTTCTATCTATGCGGATGGAAAGTTTATAGTTTCAAACTATGTGAGTATAGGAGAGAACGTAAATAGTGACGCTGCTGCACTAAGCATAAATGAGAGAAGAATTGAAAACCTTGCAGAGCCAATAAATGAATTAGACGCGGTTAATAAAACATATATGGAAAGATTTATTACAACAACCATCGACGATGTTTTGACAGACTCGGATGAAAACTATCTTATTGACGCCCTAGAGTACTAAAATGCCCAGCTCAACACCTTCATCACCCAGAGATATTATACTGCATCGTAGATCGCAGGTATTTGCAAAAAGGCCAAGGGATATAGATATTCAACTTGGAGAGATTGCTATAAATTATGATAAAGATGACACGTCTTTATACTTAAAAGATAATGAGAATAAGATAAGAAAAGTTGGCGGGATATTTTATTCTGATACAGCACCAGACCCTACGCTATCAGTAGAGGGGTATCAAGACTTATCTCATGGCGAACTCTGGGTAGAAAGGGTTGATCCACCAAATCCTGGCAGTACTCAATCAGAAGACGCGTTACTTCACGTATGGAATAAATACATAAACTCTGGGAGTGGCGGATGGGTTGAGATAGGAGAGTTTAAGTATGCTCTTATTGAAAAATACTTAGACCAGTTCAAAGATGCAACTGACGGGTCTGACTACATTCACACAGACAGAAACCAATTAAAAATTAACAATAAGTCAGCGCTTAGAGGATACGCCACGAGTATTCCGAGTGATAACGAGACAGATAGCACAAAAGCAAATACTCTTGTTATCAATGACGGTCATAACTTTGCAACTGGTGTTTTGCTTAATGCTAATAACTTTGTAATAGATTCATCTGATGTAGACATAACTGCGGACAACATTGCTATAAATTCAGATACTTCCTACTCTTTTCAAACAGATGCTGTAGCAGGGTCATCTGAATCCGTTTTTACATATAATGACCATGGTCTTTTTAACGGAGAAGAAATTTTTGTTGAGCAATACCTTAACGACGGTGTTACTTTGGGAGGCGTACCTCAGGGTAATTACGTTATTGCAGAGGCGTCTCTAAATACATTCAAATTATACAACGGGACAAGTAACGTTCTTTCTACTGGAAATGTTAGAATAAAGTACTCTCCTAAGCTAATTTTAGATCAAAATTTTAATATAACTCAGTCAGGTAATTTTATTGTAAAGGGCCTAGAGGATATACCTGATACTTCTCAAATAGAAGAAAATAGATGGGACATCTATAGAAATACCTTAAATGGAAATGTAAGAGTATATAGCCGAGCAAATAATAAAATTTCAGAAGTAGGGTCATCTTCTGTTACTACTAATATAAAGAACGGCAGCGGTGGTACAATCCCCGCTCTTACTCCTGTGTACTTTATGGGATTTGATCCAATAAAGAAAATGGCGATTGTTGGGGTTGCAGAGGCGAGTACTTCTTCTAAAATGAATGCTATTGGAATAACTAACGCAGAGATTTTAGCAGGGGGGTACGGGGTAGCAACAGTATTCGGAGAACTCTCAGAAACTGATACTTCTGGAATCGACGGGGAATTTACGGGTACAGACGACTCCGGCCGGGTGCTATTTGTAAAAAACAACGGTGGGCTTACTTTTGCGCCAATTCAAGCCTCAGACGGGATCCGTCAGCCCATTGGCATTTTATTTAAAGAAGATGGAACAAACGGCCGCATATTTGTAAACCATCCAGACATTAACAAAGAGGCCTTATTACAAGAAGGGTATATCTGGGCTGGAGTGACAGGCGATAACGCTGTGGCCCATAGGCTAAATACTAATAATTTTAATAGATACATAGCTGATGACGGAGAACTTGAGATTAGGTTATCCGACGAAATAAAATTTGGTGCTTACGAGTTTTTATGGGACGAAGATTCTGAAAGCAAAATTCAGTCCAACGTTAGCACAACAACCCAAGCTGAAAATACGTTCCCCACCACTTTTACTGTTGTTGATACTTTCTCTACGACTTATAGATCTGCAAAATTCTTTGTACAAGTTTCTCACGAAGGATTCGGATTTACGTCTAATTATCAAATAACAGAGCTTTTGGCCATTCATGACGGAACAAATGTTGATATAATTGACTACGGCACAGCATCTTCTCCAGGTGAAAGGATGGGAGATTTTTCTGCAGAAGTAGTCGGATCAAATGTAGAAATTTATTTTAGTAGGTACGAAGCATTCCCTAAAGAAATAACTATAAAAGTTGTTAGAACAGCAGTCCTCTCTTAGGCCATTTACTGTTTAAAGTCTTAGATAGATATTACAATTTGGCACAGGGGAAAGTGAACCTATGGCATCAAAGAAACATTTTCATGTCAAGCATGGCTTGACGGCCGGTACAGGAGTAGACAATGGCGGAACTCCTACAAGAGAGGTAATTACAAATGTTGGTCAGTTAGTTGATGTAGGTAACCTAACTAATCTGACTACAACAACCAAGACAAACGCAGTAGCGGCAATAAACGAAGTGAAAACAATTGCCTCTAACGCCTCAACTATCGACGACATTATTGCTTTGGCAATAGCATTAGGATAACGCATCGCCATGGCAAATACATTTAAAGCATACACAAAATCAGCAGTTGGGACATCTACCTCTACGGCCTACGAAGTAGAGCTAGGGGGAGCTTCGACTAAGACCGCGATCATAATTGGTATCGCGTTATCAAACATTCACTCGTCCCCTATAAATGTAGATGTACAGATTGACCGACCTGCAGCAGGTACGACAGCGGCTCCTTCTGATGACGTTTACTTGGCTAAAAACATCCCGATCCCGTCCGGCTCAACGTTAGAAGTCATGTCGGGTCAGAAGTTGATCCTGGAGTATAATGGCACGGCCTCGGCCGGAGATAAAATCGTGGTGACATCGGACACAGCCTCCTCCCTCGATGTAATTGTTAACGCTCTTGAAATCACCTCGTAAGGAATCATATTATGCCAAATCTCGGTAATCACGTAGACGCAATATTTCTACCAGAGTCGGTAAATACATCGACAACCTTAAGGATAAACGGAGGGGATCTGCATCTTGATGATGGGAAGAAAGCGCTTTTTGGGCAGAGTGATGATCTGCAGATCTATCATGATGGAACAGATAGTAGAGTAGAAAATTCTACTGGTGATATTAAGTTAAAGAACACTGGTAGTTATTACTTCTTCGATGAAGATGGTGGAGAAACTCTTGCATCTTTCATTAATGATGGATCAGTAAATCTTTACCATAGCGGCAATAAGAAATTTGAAACCACTTCTACTGGTGTTACTGTAACTGGTACTACAACAACTACTGGACTCACAGTAACTAATGATGCATTGGTTAACGGTATAAATTTTGGTCACGGCAATAATAATGTTGGTGGCAACATCTTAATCGGGGACGGGCTAAGCAACGTCACATCTGGAAATAGCAATATAGCCATTGGAACGGACCGAGCTCTTGAATTCAATACCACTGGCGAAGGAAATATAGCCATTGGAGGCGGTCGGCCTCTTTGGCATAACACTATTGGAGGAGGAAATATAGCTATCGGAGCTGACCGAGCTCTTGGTTATAATACTACGGGCAGTGGAAATATAGCCATTGGAGAAGATAGAGTTCTCCACTTAAATACCACTGGAATCAGTAACATAGCCATCGGAAGAGACAGAGTTCTTGAAAATAACGACTCTGGGGGAGGCAATATAGCAATTGGAGGATACTTTACTTTACATGGCAATACGTCCGGTGATGATAACGTAGCTATAGGATCTGAGGCTCTTAGGAGCAACACCACAGCTGATCATAATATAGCATTAGGAAACAAATCTCTATACAGTAATTCCACCGGAGAGAAGAATGTAGTAATTGGATTCGAGGCTGGTTATTACATTGGAGGTAGTAACAATACGATCATTGGCGGTTATAAGGGGGTTTCAGGAGACTCCTCTTTAAGCAACACTGTTATTATTTCTGCAGGCACAACAGAAAAACTCCGTATAGATTCAAGTGGCACAGCATTAGCAACCGCGCTATCAACCGGGGCTAGCGGAACTGGTATTAATATCTCTACAGACACAATTACTGGCCCCGCAACCCTAACAATTGACCCAGCAGCTATTGGCGATGATACGGGTTTAGTCATCATCAAAGGTAACTTCCAGGTCGATGGCACAACCACCACAATCAACTCCACCACAATGACGGTGGATGATTTAAATCTCACACTTGCTTCTGGGGCAGCAAACAGCGCAGCTGCCGATGGAGCCGGGATTACAATTGATGGGGCTAATGAGAGTTTAACATGGACTAATTCCAATGAAAGTTTTAAATTCTCTACAAGATTAGCGATAGGTAGTTCAACTAATAAATCTGCCACTTTAAGATTATCGAAAGAAGTAGGCGGAGAGAACGTTACTACGTATTATGCTTTCTTAAACAATGGTCTTGTTCAACCGGATGTAACAGGGACGGCATATTATAACTTTGTTCAAGTAAGAACTGATGGAAATAGCGGTACAGGATACACAATTTCTAACCTCGAAGCGTACACAGCGTCTGTTGGAAGCGGTACTATCCATGCGGATTCTACAATTACAAACCTTATAGGATTTAATGTAAAAAATAGTTGGACTAGCGGAACAAATAACTACGCATTTAGGGGGGAGATACCCAGTGGTGCTAATAGATGGAACGTCTATATGGACGGCACCGCTCCTAACTATTTTGCAGGCAAGGTCGGCATCGGGACCGATGACCCAACATCAGATCTTGAAATTGCTAGAAATGAAAGTGAGAAAATTAGAATATACAAGAGTACACCGGCATCAACACCAGCATCAAATGGTGTCGCCACATTAGTATTTGATTTTGTTGGAGCACGTTCAGGAAATGCCACAGAAATAGGTGCTATTAGATGGAGAAATAAAGATACTGATGGTTCTAACACTGAATATACTGCATCATCAATAGCATCATTTAATGATGGTGCTGCGAATGATGGAAATTTAGTTTTTAATATTGCTAATAACGGAACTCAAGCAGAGGCACTTCGTATAACTTCTGCTGGTAATGTTGGCATCGGAACTGATAATCCATCAACAGCTCTACATATCTCTGGTACTGGAGTAAGTGATTCACGATTAACAGTCACTAGAAGTGGCAGTAGTGGTGTCGTAGGTGTAATTGGTAACAACCTACTTCTTAGCGGCTTAGGAAGTGATGGCACTGACGGCGGAATACAGTTTTACGCAGGTGGTGTTGAAGCGGCTCGGATTCTATCAAATGGAAACTTCGGCATTGGGACTGCTGCGCCAGATGAAAAACTTCATGTAAAGGGAACTATACGACTTGATGGTACATCGACCGCTATCAATAATAACTTCTCTCGGATATATCAAAACTCTAGCAGTACAGTAGATTACGGACTTCAATTACGTCACTATCAAGGCGACACTGACGACATAGATGCATCAATTACTATCGGAGGAAACGGATCTACGAGGGAAGATAATATTGTCTTCTATAGATCAAACGGTTCTGGTGCTTCTACCGAATCCATGAGGATCGATGAAAACGGAGAGGTTGGCATCGGCACGAATAATCCCATTGCAAAATTACACGTTGAGTCGGCGGCCACTACAGCGGGCTGGCAGATAAGGACAGACAGTGTTGGTTTAAATAACGAGAGCGGATTTTATCGTGATGCTTCTGATAACTATGAAGTGGCGCTTAGGAACGGCTCCGGCGGTCTCTCGTATATTAAAAATGATGGCGGGGCTTCTACTGCAAATCTTAGATTTAACGTAGGAGGAGAGAGGCTTACTATACTCTCTACTGGCAACGTTGGCATCGGAACTGTTAACCCTGCTACAAAATTAGAAGTTGTTGGTGATATTACTATTACAAATGGTACTCAAAACAACGCAATCAGGACCAACGCCGATGGTCAGTTGCAGTTCCTTAGAAACGCTGCTGCCAATAACACACCATCAGTGACTATCGACGACGAAACTGGTAATGTCGGCATCGGAACTGATAATCCATCTAATAAGCTGCACGTAATTCAAGAATCTACTGATACCTACGGAACAGGAGTTGCCAGGTTTACCTATATCGATACCAACGCGGCTAGTAATGCTGGCTCTGCTTCAACATATTTTGATGCGCAATTTAAGACTGGGCATAGTTACTTCAAGTCTTTCATTACTGGTAATTCCACAGACTTTTTAATTGTAGACCAAGACAATAGCAGCTCAAGAGCCGCATTTGCTGTGGAAGGTGCTGCTGGGAGTAATAAGGTTATTTATGCAATGTCTAATGGTAATGTTGGAATCGGCACGAACACCCCACAAGGCAAGCTGCACGTTGAAGGAGGCAACACTTATGCTTATTTTAAAACTAATACGGACGGTGGAGCTCCAGTTAATTCTATAGCAGGACTAGCAATTGGTTGGAATAAAATTTCCGGAAGCCGTCACGTTAATTTTGTTTGCAATAGTGATCAATCTGCTATTAACTCCAATGGCGGATTCCAGTTTTCTACACAAACAAATACTGGGACATTCCAAAACCAAGTAACAATTGCAGGCAATGGCAACGTTGGCATCGGCACGACTAATCCAGCATATAAGCTCGAGGTAGAGGGAGACATTAAGGTCGGCGAACTAGGAACCTTGTGGTTTAGTGATACTGCTAACTCTATCGAGAAAATAGTGAACACTGGCGGTACACTTAATTTATTTGCCGATTCTGATGTACATTTCTATGAGTCGGATAACAATGTTCGTAAGTTCACGGTCAATGTCAACGAGGGCCAACTTAATCTTGGAAGCGACCTAGGAACCACCACGGCCCAGGTCCACTTCGACTACCACGCTACATCTTATATCAACGGGTCACTGTTCGGATTAGGAACAACATCCCCAGCAGCTAATCTCCAAGTCGAGTATGGTTCAGGGACTCATGCATCTACCACGATTAGAATTGGAACAACAAACGATCTAAATATAGACAAAATTTACTCTCTTGGCTGGGGGGATCCAGCTAGTACTCAAATGGGTATGGGTCCTTACTCAACCACACGAAGTGTGTTTGGAAATAGGCACGGGCTTGCAATTCATGTCCACGAGGACGACGAGTTTTCAGTAAGATCTAGTAGCTGGAATAAACTCTTTGCAGTAGAAGGTGGCACGGGTAGGGGTTACTTCCAGGGCAATGTTGGTATCGGAACTACTAACCCTGGTGCAAAACTTGAGGTAGCGGGTAATTTGTATGTTGGAGCACAAGGAACAAATGACACCACACAGCTTCAAATTGGATCGGCTCCAACAAGCGCTAGAACCTCTTACCTCGACCTGGTTGCAGATACCACTTACTCTGATTACGGATTACGTTTTATTCGTAACGCTGGTGCAAATGGCGTTGGTCAAATAGACCACAGAGGCACCGGTGATATGGAGTTTAGAAGATTGGAATCAGGTTCCTTCACCTGGGTTATTGGATCCGGTCAAGAAAAATTCCGTATAGATTCAAGTGGCAACGTCGGCATCGGGATTAATAATCCGAGTCATAAACTCCACGTAGTAGGTGATGTTCGCGCTCAGGACGGAGCGTTAATACTTAGCTATGCCGATGCTGCCAACATCGACCACTTATGGCACGACGACACGTCTGAGTACGGGACCGCTGGTAGCTTTGTATTCAACTCAGATACTACTTACAAGAACTCAACCGCTGGTACATTTAGTAATATCAAAGTCGGCCACGTATATGTTGATAATGGAAACCTAGGGACTACGGTAGGAAACATTCAAGACCTTGCGAGGTTCTATGCCAACAATGGTAATGCCACGTCGATAAGAATCCAAGCAAAGAGAAAAGTTGCAGGTAATAACTGGAATAGTGCAGGGTATAAGATCTTCTGCCATACTGATAGCACCGAACAAGGATACATCGAATTCAACCCCCACACAACCACGGCGGGCGACGGCAATTACGACGTGGCTATTGGGTCAGGTTCTGATGAGATTATTAGATTTAAGGATGGAGGCAATGTTGGCATCGGGACTACTACTCCGCAGCAAAAACTCCATGTTGAGGGCAATGTTCAGATTAACGGTGGGGTGCTCACGTCGCTACTAACGGCGGTGATTGCAGACGATGCATATTTAGATGTGGTTATGCCAGTGAAAGGAGGGATTATCGCTATAACCTCATTCTCGACCTACGATACTTATCCCCAACCCACCGGAACTGGTCTTATCTATTACGACGCCGGGACATCCAGAAACGCTAGTGTGATGGTTGACCAATCAAATACACTAGCCACGAGCACCGACACATCAACAACCGTTGGAACCTTCACAGACGGAAAAACAACAATTGCCATGGTAAACTCCACGGGTACTATAAGGATCTGGAATCGGATGGATACAAACCGACAATATAAGATAACTTTACTCTGAACAAATTAAAAAAATCTTAAGTTTAAAGTTGGGATATAAGGCGAAAACAAAAACAATTAGGTGGTAGATAATGGCTAATTACCTTGGGCGAAATCCAGCAGTTGGAAGTCAAAAAATCCTAGATAATATTGATACTCTATTTGACGGAGTAGAGACTACGTTTGATCTGCGCTATAATGGAAACCCAATATACCCCACGCTTTCTTCTTCTCTAATTTTGTCCCTAGGTGGTGTTCTTCAAGAACCCAATGAAGCTTATTACGTATCTTCAGACACAATAGTATTTTCCCAAGCACCTCAAGCAGGACTCGAATGCTGGATATTGCTCTATTCAGAGTATGGAGCGTCGCAGACCTCCGCCCACTCACAACTCTCAGGTCTCGCCAACGACGACCATACACAATACCTCCATACAACCACCACAAGAAGCGGCGTCACTGCGGACATTTACACCACAGGGCGCGTAAGCGCAGCAATCATGTCTAACCCTCAAGCCATTACTGTCGATCAATCCATTCCTACCAACTACAATGCCAACTCATGGGGGCCAATTACCATAAACACGGGNGTCANAGTGACCGTAGGTTCTGGGTCATATTGGNCAGTAAGATAGGTTTTGTGGTTTAAAGATTAGGAAGAAATNGTCAAATAGGCTCCGAAGCCACCACTCCTCTTATGTCCACACTTAGAGTAACAAATATTCAAGACCTTGCAGGGAACGATGTGTTTTCGCTAAGTGGTGGAAACATGACCGTTGCAGGTAACTTAACTGTTCAAGGCACAACAACATCAATCGAGACAACTAACCTAACCATTGAGGATAAAAATATTGTTCTTGGGCTTACCGACCCAGCAGCGACTGATGCCACGACCGATGGGGGTGGGATAACGCTCAAGGGGACGACGGATAAGACAATAGCGTGGGTAGATGGGACGAATGCTTGGACGAGTAGCGAGCATATTGACATAGCAAATGGCAAAGAGTTTCATATTGCCGGTACTAGTGTCTTAAGCGCTACGGCTTTGGGCACCGCTGTTGTTTCTTCCAGTTTGACAAGTGTTGGTACGATTACTAGTGGTACATGGCAAGGTACTGCAATTAATGCATCGTACCTAGATTCCACGGTTGTAACTACGAGTGATTCTGGCACGGTGACCAGCACGATGATCTTGGATGGCACGATCGTCAACGGTGACATCAATGCTTCGGCTGCGATTGCTGGAACAAAAATCTCCCCTGATTTTGGTAGTCAGAATATTATTACTACGGGTGATACATTTATTGGAACAGCAACAAACTCTGGAATTGCAGCAAAACTTCTTCTTAAGGAAGGAAATTTTAAAATTGACACAGTAGCAAATAATGAGTACGCCTACCAACTTCTTTTCTCAAAAAGCCGGGGGGCAGGAATTGTACAAGCTGGAGATGCTCTTGGTAACATTGCCTTTGTAGGCAATGATGGCGTAGATTTAGAAAACTATGCTGCAGCCATACGAGTGGATGCTGACAATGTTACTGTTAATGCAACATCAATTGTTTCTGGAAGAAGATATAAGATTGCAACCGTCGGTGATACCAACTTTGTAGCAATCGGCGCTGCATCAAATACTGTCGGAGTTGTTTTTACAGCCACCGGGACGGGTTCTGGCACTGGCGTTGTGACTATCGAACCGTCGGCAAACTCAATGCCAGGCCGATTAGTATTTTCTACCACATCCCATGGCTCAATTTCTCCTAGTGAGAGGATGAGGATTGACAGCTCGGGCAACGTCGGCATCGGCACGGGTAGTCCAGACACAAAGTTAAATGTTGAAGACCTTACTGAATTTACTCTTAACACAAACACAATTGACTATACAGTATTTTTAGAGGGTGGTAATACTTCTGGACAAGATAACTACGGTGCATCAATTGGTTTTAGTCGTATCAATGGAGGAACCAGAACCGGTGCTGTTATTGCTACAAAACAAACATCTACTGATGCTGACCAACAAGGACTTTCATTCCTGACGCATAATAGTTCCAACACTAATTCTGACTTAAAAGAGTCGATGTTGATCACTCACGATGGCAACGTCGGCATCGGCACAGCCTCGCCCTCACAGAAACTAGATGTAACTACAACTGTGGCAGCCCCCGATCAAACAATCTGGAGCGCTGCGAATCTAGTTCTCAAAGATGATTCTGCATTTGCTGAAAGCACTGGTGGCGCAATGCTTTTCCAGGGTAAATTCAACTCGTCTGGTCAATATTCTACCTATGGCTATATTCGCGGTGGCAAAGCGGATTCAACTGATGGAGCGTTTCAGGGTAATCTAACAATTGCATCCAGATCCGGTTCAATTATATTTGCTAATGGTAATGACGGTCTGACTGACGGGTCAAACGAACTGGTACGTATCACCAGCTCGGGCAACGTCGGCATCGGCACCGATAACCCAGGAGCAAAATTAGATGTAAGAGCAGGTTCCTCAGCCCTCGGAATAAATGTAGAAGGAAGAGGACAATTTTCATCATCTCCGAACTGGAATTTTTCGGGCATACGTGTAATAAGATCGGCATCAAACACCCCAAACGTAAAGTTAGTCTCCTTTATGCTAGACGGAGATTCAGAATCAGATACAGATCTATACGCATATCCAAATATTGTACTAAGAACTAATGCAACACCAACTACAAGTTCTACTTCAGAAGCACTTGCTGCAAAACTAGAAATTACTGCTCCAACAGGAGTAGACTTAGGAGTCGGTACAAAGCCTATCTTAAAAACAACATCGGGCGGGGTCGATGTTAATGGCTCTATCACAGAATCCACCGACGGAGGCACCACGTACCACAATGTTGTCACCGCTCAGGACATCGGCACTGCCCCTAACGAAGTCCCTCTCAACCAGTTCCTAGGCCAAATGGCCTTCATGGACGAGGTAGGAGACATACCCACATCCTCCTCAGCGCCTCAAGAAAATCTTTCTGTTAACTTTGAATATGTCTCTAATACATCTATCAAGATTCGTATGAGAGGGTCTGATGGGGTGGTAAGAAGCGCAACCCTAACATTAAGCTGAGGAGGAGATTAACTATGTCAATTAAATCTTCATTTCCTACGGACTCTCCTTCTCTGGTCCTTGATTTTGCCAATAGTCGTAAACTCGATCCTCGTGTTTCTTTTGACAGGGCATCAACAGGAAATACTGCCTCGTACATGGGGCCGGATGGGTATATTAAGTATGCTGGGCCAGATGAACCTAGGTTTGACCATCGCTACGTGGCCAGAACAAATCTGATCCCCTACTCCGAAGATTTTAGTACCGCGTGGTCTTCTGGAGAAGTGACAATTACAACAGATCAAATTGCAAACCCTTTAGACGGAGCAACCACGGCAGATAAATACGTTGCTACAACAACTTTAGATCGTCATAGAGTCCAACAATCTATCGGAAGTGAAATAGGAATAGAATATACAGGATCTGTGTATGTAAAAAGCGCTGGTGCTGATACTGTCTCTCTTAGAATTGGCAGATCAAGTGACGTAGATTCTGTACTATTCAATATATTATCTGGAACAGTAATTTCAGAAGGATCTAGTATCACGTCTAGTTCGATAGAAAATGTTGGCGGAGGATGGTTTAGAATAGCTATTACTAACACCCCGGCTATAACAGGAACTCAATANTTTGTAATTTCAGAAGATGAACAAACTGCAAATTTTTCTGGAGACGGAGTTAATGGGTTTTATTTTTGGGGGGCACAGCTTGAAAAAAATGATACTGCCACTGCCTACATTCCAACCACCTCAACATCAGCTATTGATACTAGAATTGAGAGCATGGGGCTGTTGACTGAAGAACAGCGGACTAATTACTCTAACACATTTAACTCGTCAACAAATCAACTAACTAGCATAAACTCAGCTTATCTTGACATAACGTCTACATCTGACATAAACCCCAACGGATCGAGCGCCGTTGCCTATACAGCTACATATAACGCCCCAGGAACCCAATTTCATGGATTCCCGGCATCAAAGGCATATACTGGAGTCACAACAAATAAAACTATATCACATTCGTATTTTATTAAAGAATTTAATAATTCAGACTACAGATTATACTTTACATTAAATGCTAGAAATGCTACTACTACAGATAGTAACTATGTCTTAGCTAGATTCAGACCAAGGACAGGAGAATTTATTTCTCTAAGTGCGGGATCTTCTTGGACAGGTGTATCCACCAAAGTAGAAGAATATCCAAACGGATGGTACAGGGCTACTGTTACCGCAACTTATGTCGCAGAACCTGGCAGAGAAAATATTGATCTAGCCGCTCAACTTTTGAATGAAAATCAGCAACAATTTTATAATCCGCCAAGCGCAAACACCCATGGGCTTTTTATTTGGGGACCACAAGTAGAAGAAGCCCAGTTTCCTGGCTCTTATATCCCTACAAATGGAGGCGCTGTTACACGTCCAAGAGATAGAGCTGGCGTTACAGGGAGCAATTTTTCCAACTTCTACAATCAAAACGAAGGGACCTTCCAAGTAACAACAACATCGTCTTACGGACCAGGGCCTAGTGGAGGATTCCCAAGGGTACTCATGGTATGCGATAACGCAAACAATCAAAATAACTGTATTCAATACTACTACAGTAACAGCTCTAATAGTTTTGGATACGCTATATGGGAAGGAAGTAGCTCTAGGTGGTCGGCGCAAGGTGTTATATCGGACGGAGAGAGCAATGATGCTATAATTGCGTACAGTAGCGCAAATAATCCCAATGTCACTGTTGATGGTGTAAGACGAAATGGTAGTTATAACACGTCTCCTTATATCCATCCAACCGCCCTAATAAGAATATGGATAGGAAGCATCAATGGTTTTGGTGTTGTGCCGCAGCAACATACTTCTAAAGTGGCATACTATCCTATAAGACTTTCTGACACTCAATTAAAGGAGCTAACTAAGTAACTATGTCAATACGCTCATCTTATCCATCTATCTCCCCATCACTAAATCTGGATTTTGCTAAGTCAAAATCCTTCGATCCACGTATCACGTTTACCCGAACCCAGACAGGCAATATTGCCTCGTACGTCGGGTCGGATGGGCTGATTAAGTACGCAGGGCCAGACGAACCTCGGTTTGATCATAAATTAACCTTCAGGACTAATTTACTTATATATAGTGCGGCTATTGATGGCTATTGGTATGAAAATCAAAACTTAGCTATATCGAATGCAACAGGAGTGGAAGATGCTTTAGGAGGCTTAAACGTAGTTAAATTAACCGAAGACACAGCTGATAGTACACATAGTGTATACAGAAATTTATATATTAATCAAGGACAAACAGCAACATTTTCAGTTTTCTTGAAACCAATAAATAGACATAATGGATTTATATATGTTGATGCTGGTGGTGGTCACCATATAGGTAGAGTTCATTTTGATTTATATAAAGGTGTAATTACTAGTACATCTGCTGGTTTAGTTGATGGTACTTTAGAAGGATATGGCATAGAACCATATCCAAACGATTGGTATAGAGTTTGGATTACAGGAAATATTTCTTCACAAACATATTTATATTTTCATGTAAACTCTTCAAATATAGAAAACGGTAACTCTTTTATAGGTAATGGATTGGATGCTTTCTATATGTCAGCGCCACAAGTAGAGTACTCTAGCACTCCTACTGACTATATAGCCACCGGCCCGAGTGCTGTAACCCGCACCGCCACCGAGTCCCTTGGGTTGTTGATTGAAGAGAGTAGGACTAATTTGGTTACTTATTCTCAAGATTTTACACAATCAATTTGGCAATCCGCAAGTAATAGAGCTACTTGTGATAATACTACTGGAATTGATGATCCAAGTGGAGGAACAACAGCATCTAGGTGGTCTTCTGGCACAAGCGCTGGCCAGGAGTTGATATACAGAACAACTGGAACATCTGCAGGAACTCTAACTGGAGAGACTTGTACAAAAAGCATTTGGATACGAAGAGTTAGTAATGATGGCAGTGTATCTTTCTTTCTTGGGGATAATGTTGGCAATGTAGTAAATTCTCAATTAGACTCTGTGCCTGTGGGAACTTGGGTTAGATGCAGTATTACTCGTACTATAGTTGGAAATAATGGCGACACTAGAAATTATATTGCTGTGTATCCAGGCACTAATGGGCAATCAACAACTATAGATATCTGGGGAGATCAGTTTGAGATTGGTTCTTTCCCAACCTCCTACATCCCAACCTCAGGAAGCTCCGTAACCCGCCCTACAAGTAACGGATTTCATATTGATCTTAGTGATAATCAAGATATATACAATACTCAAGAAGGAACATTAGTTTGTCAATTTAGCTCTTTAAGAAAAGATAGTGGTCAATTCCCCGTAAGATTTAATTACGGTATAAATAACAGAGGAATAGGATTTCAGTTATATCCAGGTAGTCCACATTTATCTTTTAATCAGAGAACGGATACCAGATCTACAGCAGCTCAGATAAACTTATTATCCTATGACAATGAAACATTAAATGTTGCTGGGTCTTATTCTGTACAAGAAGACATTGCAGTATTTTATGTTGGAGATCAAAGCGTTTCTGTGAATAGTCCAGGTATACCATCTTCCATGACCAGGGTAGACTTTTGCGCTCAAATCCCTGTCGGCGGAAACCAAGAACATTTTTCTGGTCATATAAAGTATTTTGCATACTATCCAAAACGACTTGCTAACGATCAACTTCAAATTTTAACCCCATAACTTACTATATCCATGGCAATCTCAACCCTCTACCCATCATCAAGACCAAGTTTGTCTCTAGATTTCGCAAAGTCAAAACGCCTCGACCCACGAATCTCCTTCTCCCGCACCCACACCGGCAATATCGCCTCCTACACCGACGCCAATGGGCTCATTCGGTTTGCCGGGCCAGATGCCCCTCGCTTCGACCACGACCCAACAACTGGCGAGAGTCTTGGANTNTTGNTNGANGAGAGTAGGACTAATTTGGCAACTTATAGCACAGATCTTTCGGCAAACTATACTGTGNCCAACGGAACCTTAACTGCAAATCAAACCATTTCCCCTAGTGGAGAAACCGACGCTGCTCTAATGACTCAGACTGGTTCANCCACCGCCTATTTNCTGCAAAGTATAANCTACACCAGNGGTACAAAATATACGTTTAGTGCGTATGTAAAAAAATATAGTAACTCTGATGTAAATGAGGTCTATATACTTGGATACGGCACAACTTTTCATTCCGATGGAAATACTAACTGTATTGTTAAGTTTAATTTAGATTCTGTATCTGCAGTTGTTAGTGGCGGCCTAGTAAATAGTTATTCTATAACTGATGTAGGCAACGGATGGAGAAGAATTAGCGCAACTTTTACTGCTTA
>JGI26260J51721_1000513_pt1 | contig 17287 bp, 22 predicted proteins | sample SaaInlV_120m_DNA_4_FD_51721 | JGI IMG/M metagenome (IMG submission 51721)
CGGCGCTCTTGCTGAGTGGCGTCAACTCGGTGTGGCATAACGGGCGGCTTCATTGTCCTTGCAGAGACTAGTTCGCATTCGTCTGACAGCACCCGATAGTCTCGTCGCAAATGTGCGAATGATTGGTTCCGCGCGCCCACCCGCGTTCCACGCTTGCCCTTTGTCGCTGTCGTGCATGCCGCCCGTCGGGAAAACCATACCGCGTGGATCAAAGCTTAGGTTCCAGCTGGTGGTCGGGGTCATCTGGGACATGTCCCACGCACCAAGTGCGATGTCATCCTTAAACCCTTGGATGAAGAATGTGCCGATGTCGTCTTCGGTCAAGATTGATCGGTTCAGGAGCGCATCGTCGATCCGCATTGTCCCTTCCATGCGGTACCCGTTCGCGCCTTCCCAGCAGAATTCAAAATCAGCGGCTGCAACAGGCGTGGCCAAAAGCGCGATAAGGGCGACGGTTTGGATCATTCGTTTTCTCGCATCACGTGCCCCGCAAAATACAAGGAGCCACAAATCAGAATACGGGCATTGGGTGTCTTCGCGGTGATTGCGTCAAGTGCGGCGTAAACATCCGGCGCGCTATGGGCGCTGATCCCCGCCGCCGTGGCCGCTTCGGCGGTGGTTTCAGCAGGCAATGTATTGGTTTCACCGGGGATCGCGACGGCCACCAGGGAGGTCGCATAGGGTGCCAAGGGTTGCATGAAACCCGCCACGTCTTTGGTGTTCAACATCCCGCAGATCAAATGAGTTTCACGTTTGGGCAGCGTGTCCAGCGTGGCAGCAATCGCATGTGCGGCGGCGGGGTTGTGTCCGCCATCTAGCCACAGCTCTGCGGGGGCCGCGCGATCAACCAAAGGCCCTTTTGTCAAACGTTCCATACGCGCGGGCCATCTGGCTTGGGTCACCGCAGCGGACGCAGCTGTTTCATCCGCGCCAAGATAGCGCAATGCCGCCAGCACAGCGCCCGCATTTTGCACCTGATGGGGACCCGGCAGGGCAGGAAGAGGGAGGTCGAGCAGGCCAGTCTCATCCTCAAACACAAGGCGTTCGTGTTCTTGGCGCACATGGAAATGCTGCCCGTATGCGATCAAGTGTGCGCCAAGGCGGGCGGCGGCGGCTTCAATCACATCCATTGCATCGTCTTGCTGCGGGCCAACAATACAAGGCACACCGCGCTTGATAATGCCTGCCTTTTCCGCCGCAATAAGCGGCAATGTATCCCCCAAAAACTGCTGATGATCGAGGTCGACAGGCGTGATGATGCTGAGCACAGGATCAATCACATTGGTCGCATCCAGGCGCCCGCCCAGACCGACCTCAAGAAGTGTGTAGTCCGCTGGCGTTTCCGAAAATGCCAGAATTGCGGCGCAGGTCGTGATTTCAAAGTAAGTGATGTTTTCGCCGTTGTTTGCAGCGTAGCAGCGATCAAGTGCTTCGGTCAGGGCGTCGTCTGAAATCAAGTCCCCCGCCAGCCTGATGCGTTCGTGAAACCGTGCCAAATGGGGGGATGTGTAGGCGTGGACGCGTTTGCCCTGTGCTTCGAGCCCCGCGCGGATCATTGCCTGCGTGGAGCCTTTGCCGTTAGTGCCCGCGATGTGGATCACAGGCGGCAAGCGGCGTTCTGGATTGCCGAGCGCATTCAGCAAACGCCACATCCGATCAAGCGTCAGGTCAATGATCTTGGGGTGCAGCGCCATCATGCGCGCGAGGATGACGTCAGAATTTTGGGTCATGTGGGCTTTCGAAGGGTCAACGATAAAAGAAGGATTGCGCCCAACACCACATCATAGGCCGCACAAAACGCTGGCCACCATATCGGGCCGGGGTGCGGTGTTGTGAAAAGGGCTACATCAAGTAAGCCATGGGCCATAAGGATCGCGGCCAATCCGGCAATCCCCAATTTATGGGAAAACACTGCCGCCGCGCCGAACGCCGCAAACAAGGCCATGTGCACCACAAGTTGCGTGTCGTCCCCTGACGCCACAGCGAACAACGGCCAAAAACCCGCAATGGCGATCACGATAAGCCCGATAATTCCAGCACGGTGCAAGAGGCTAAGCCGCCATAATGCGCCGCCAGTCAACGTCGCCAGCACACCCCCGATAAGGGCGGGCCACAGGATCATTCGGGTGTGACGTCGTCGTGTGGGACGTGTGGTTCGGGTGCTGGCAAATCGGCGACAACAACCGGATCAAGCCCCAGAAGCATGCGGGTGATTGTGATCAATTCATCGCGCATTTTGCCGCGCGGTGTGACGCGGTCAAGCATGCCGTGATCCAACAAATATTCCGCACGCTGGAACCCTTCGGGCAGCTTTTCACGGATCGTTTGTTCAATCACACGCGGTCCTGCAAAACAGATCAGCGCGTTGGGTTCAGCGATATGCACATCACCGAGCATCGCGTAGCTGGCCGTAACACCGCCGGTGGTCGGGTGGGTCAACACGACAATATAGGGCAGGTTCGCTTCTTTGAGCATTTCAACAGCCACAGTCGTGCGCGGCATCTGCATCAGGGACAAAATCCCTTCTTGCATGCGCGCACCCCCTGCTGCGGAAAACAGGATCAGCGGGCGTTTCATTTCAACGGCGCGGGTGGCCGCAGCAATGATCGCGTTGCCGACGTACATCCCCATAGATCCGGCCATAAAGCTGAAATCCTGACAGGCAGCGACGATAGGCGTGCGGCCAATCTCGCCCTCAGCGACCAACATGGCTTCTTTTTCGCCAGTCGATTTTTGCGCGGCCTTCATGCGGTCAGGGTATTTTTTCTGATCGCGGAAATGCAGCGGATCGACGGTGGGGGCGGGTACTTCAACTTCGGTAAAGATGCCGCCGTCAAAAAGCGCCAAGAATCTGTCGCGCGCTGTGATCGCCATGTGATGATCGCAAGATGTGCAGACATTCAGGTTTTCCGCCAATTCACGGTGAAACAGCATGGTGCCGCATTCATCGCACTTGGACCACAGGTTCTCGGGCACTTCGCGGCGCGAGAAGATGGAATTGACGCGCGGACGGATGTAGTTGGAAATCCAGTTCATAGGGCCCTCAAAAAGTGTTGTGATTGAGATAAGCCCCGTTGTAGCGAAATGCAATCAGCGGCGCAGTGCAAGACGCGCAGCAAGCCAGACCGTGAACAGAAATAGGGCCTCAAACGGAATCCACGGCACCCAAGGTTCCCCATACGTTGGCCAAACGAACAAGGCCGCGCCGTAAAGCCAATCATCCGCTGCCAGAATAATCAGCGCGCCGATGTTATTGATGAAATGAACTGCAAGTGCGGGGCCAAGCGTTCCGGATCGTGCCGTGAGGTCCGCGCAAACTAGCCCAAGTGCTGTGGCCCAGATCACATAGGATCACACGGCATAGGGATCGCCTGTGGGGTCGAAATGGATCATCCCGAACAGGAACGACGGCACCCCCATCCAAATAATCGGATGGGAGGTGAGGGCCGCCATATGGCTTTGCAGATATCCGCGAAACACAAATTNCTCGGCGCTGATCTGGACGAACAGCAGCGGCAACATGACGGGCAGCATGGACAGCCACGTGGTGGTGGTGAACTGGCGCTGGGCCTCGGGTAGGAACAGGGACGGGATGATAAGAAAGGCGTAGATCGGTGACAGATACAGCGTTACCTTTATAAATTCGTTGATCGCGGTGCGGGTTGGTCCGATCAGCGCGCGCAGTCTAAGGTTGTGGACTAGCCGCATCATCCCCAACAACAGCGCCGTGTAGATGGCAAATGTCGCAAGCGTCCAGCGCACGGCCGCNGGTGTTGATCCTAAAAAGAACGCGTCCACAACATCCGGATTGTCTTGAACGGTTTGCAAACCTGCCCAAAGGCCAAAGATAATCTGGAAAATGATGATGAACCCGAACCACAGCGCGGCCATCACAATACCAATGTANGCCCAATTCGCGTTGTCTGCATAAAGGGACGCGCGCGCACGCATATTTGTATAGCGGTCAGTCAAGATCATGACCAGCTGAGGTTAGGGCCGTTCTTACCGCGTCCATTTCGGCGCTGCGGACCAAAGGATAGTCCCGCAGATGGGTCGACATCACAAACACACCAAGGCCCGCCGTGGAAATCGGCGTCACCGCGGCCAGCACGACGCCCGGTTCGTCCAACGCTGCCAAGGTATCGACACGTAGTGCTGTCCAACCTTTATCGGCGGCATTGGGCGCGCGGTCTGCCAGACAGACAATAGAAACCTCATCCTCGGCGCGGGTCATGCTGACCAATCCGTCGCCCGTCATCCAATTGGGCAAGGGTGCGTCGGCGGTCAGTCGCGTGATCGCGTAGTCCCCGATCAGGGGCGTGAATGATAATTTCATCCCCCCCCAGTGCCGCCACAGCAGACGTTTTCCAACCCACTTGCGACTTGTGAACATTGATTGCGCGATTTAGACCCTTTTTAACAGTTTTCCGGAGGATATCCCCATGACCAAACCACGTATGGACAAGACCAACCTGCCAAGCCGCCACGTAACAGTAGGCCCGTCGCGCGCGCCGCACCGGTCGTATTACTATGCAATGGGCATGACTGAGGACGAGATTTATCAACCGCTTGTCGGTGTTGCGACGTGCTGGAACGAAGCCGCGCCCTGTAACATTTCGCTTAACCGTCAGGCACAGGCTGTGAAATTAGGCGTGAAATCCGCCGACGGCACGCCACGCGAATTTACGACCATTACAGTGACCGATGGGATCGCGATGGGGCATGAAGGCATGCGGTCATCCCTCGCATCCCGCGAAGCGATTGCGGACACGGTTGAATTGACGATGCGCGGCCACTGCTATGATGCGCTTGTTGGCCTTGCGGGTTGTGACAAATCCTTGCCCGGCATGATGATGGCGATGGTGCGTTTGAACACGCCATCCGTATTTATCTACGGCGGGTCTATCCTTCCGGGTCGCGCCCCTGCTGGTGCTGACGTGCCTGCGGAATACGCGAACCGTGACCTGACCGTCCAAGACATGTTCGAAGCTGTTGGTCGCCACCAAGCTGGCGATCTGTCCGACGCAGCACTTGAGGTTCTTGAGCGTGTGGCATGCCCGTCTGCGGGTGCCTGTGGTGGTCAATTTACGGCCAACACCATGGCCTGCGTATCCGAGGCCATTGGTCTGGCATTGCCGCAATCTTCTGGCGCGCCAGCGCCGTATGAATCCCGCGATCAGTATTCCGTTGCTTCGGGCGAAGCGGTCATGAACCTGCTGGCCAAAAATATCCGTGCCCGTGATGTTGTGACGCTTGAATCACTGCAAAACGCAGCGCGCGTTGTGGCCTGTACGGGTGGGTCCACGAACGCTGGCCTGCACCTTCCAGCGATTGCGCACGAAGCGGGTATCAAGTTCACGCTCGAGGATGTCTGTGAGATTTTCCGCGACACACCTTACTTCGTCGACCTCAAGCCCGGTGGCCAATACGTCGCCAAGGACCTTTATGAGGCGGGCGGGGTGATGATGGTGATGAAAGAACTGCGCAAAGCCAAGTTGATTCACGAAGATTGCATGACAGCGACAGGGTATTCCATCGGAGAGGAAATCGACCGTATTGAGGGCGATGCCGATGGCCGCGTGATTTACCCGATCGATGCGCCACTGACACCAACGGGCGGTGTTGTTGGTCTTAAAGGCAACCTCGCGCCGGAAGGTGCGATCGTAAAGGTTGCTGGGATGGCGACACAGGAACAATCGTTCACGGGTCCAGCGCGTTGCTTTGAAAGCGAAGAAGACGCATTTGCCGCCGTTAAGGCGCGCAACTATGAAGAAGGTGAAGTCCTCGTGATCCGCAATGAAGGCCCCGCAGGCGGTCCTGGCATGCGCGAAATGCTGGCAACAACGGCTGCTTTGTCCGGTCAGGGCATGGGCAAGAAGGTCGCGCTGATCACCGATGGTCGTTTTTCCGGTGCCACACGCGGTTTCTGCGTCGGTCACGTTGGGCCAGAAGCGGCACACGGCGGCCCGATTGGTTTGCTCAAGGACGGCGATATCATCACGATGAACGCCGTAACCGGTGAGCTGTCTGTCAACATCTCTGATGAGGACATGAAGGCGCGTCGCGACGCTTGGGCTGGGCCGAAAGAAACGATCTATGCATCTGGCGCANTGTGGAAATATGCCCAGCTTGTCGGTGGGGCCAAGGATGGTGCGGTGACGCATCCGGGTGCCAAAGTCGAACGCCACATCTATATGGATCTGTAAGACCATGTGGATCAAAGGGGGGCTCTGGGTCGTCATGTGCACCGGATTGGTCGGCTGCACCGAGGTATCGAATGGCATTGCGAACGGGCTGGCCAGCATCGGTGCGCCAAGCGACGTCACCGGCGAAGGCATCCGCACACTTGCCCTTTTGGGGGGTGACGTGCGTGCCCGCGGTCCCGAAGGTTACTGCATTGACCAAGGCGCAAGCGACGCGCGGCGCGGATTTTCTGTGATGGCGGGCTGTGCCTTGCTGTCCAGTGATGCAGCCGTGATGCCAGCCCTTGATGGTTTGATCACCGTCCAATTCGGTGACGAGGACACAGCAAGCGTTACCGACAACGAAGATGCGTTTGCAGCATTCCTCGAAAGTGATGCAGGTCGCGGGCTTTTGGCTGGCGATGGTGACCCCGTAAATCTATCTGAGGTGTCGACAATAACGGACCGCGCAGGCGTGTTAGCCCGCTTTGAAGATACGTCAGGGCCTGCGATTATGGGCACATCGGGACCGCAATGGCGCGGGTTTCTGGATGTGAACGGGCGCCTTGTGACAATTTCGGTTCTGAGCTTTGATCGCGGTGCCCTAAGCCGTGGTGAAGGCGAGCGTTTGTTGACTGTCGCCATGGCAGAGCTCGCGGAAGCGAACGTCATTGTGGCACTCAGCGAATAAATCGCATTAATATTCCGGGGAAAAAGCCGCTAATTGTTTCCTTTCCCGAAACAATTTGGCAGGTATGGNGCCTGAAAAGAGAATCTCTCGGACACTCATGGGACAGCACAGAACAAGTCTTTTAGAAAAGGTGCTCTTGCGGCGCGCGCGGGCCTTTTGGTCACGTGCGGCGTTGGCTGCGGGGACGACAGACCTGTCAGTGTTGCGCACCCAGCGCAATGAGGCACGGATATAGCGCCAAAAGCTTGATGAACTGTCCCATCAAGCGGACAGCAGGCTTGCGCTTCCTCGCATCGGATCGACGTCCTTTCCAAAACCTGCGGGCACGGATTGGTCGTGGCGTCCGCAGTTGCGGCGCGGCGCGTTGCCGTTCAAAGGACAGAGCGCGGTCGACAGTAAAACGATGCTGGGTGATGAAGTCACTGTTTTTCACGACTGCCAGATTTCCGAACTGACCCTGCGCCAGTTGCGCAACTACCGTGAGGCCGATTTGGCCCCCTTCGGGCTGCGTATGGACGTGTTCCGCTTTGATGGATCGTTCCTGAGCCTTGTTTTGAATATGCCGTAGTCCGCATGCGAGGGTCTGTTGCGCCGCCACCTGCTTCGTATGGAAGTGATTGTCGAAGTTGAAAAACCTCTCGAGATTTTTGCGTATTTGAACGTGCGCTACGGCCCGAACACCGAACAGATCGTGCGTGAACCGCCGCTGTCGGATGATAAAATCATGGTCGAATTCGATCTTGCCTACACGAAGCTGAACGAAAAGCGGGTTGAAGCCATATGGATTGATTTGATCTTTGAGGGTCCGGAAATGAACCAAGTGACGCTGCGCGATCTCACATTTTCGCGCAATCCGCGTACAGACCTTCGTGATTCGTGATCGCAAAGAAGATGTGGTGCTGGGCAGTTTTTCAATCGTTGCGGGGGATGCTTTGGCTGAAGATATCCGTGCCGAGCTGACGTTGCTGCGCGCCGAGTTGGACATGCTGAAAAAGGCATTCCGCCGCCACTGCGTTGAAACGGATGATGGCGGGTCCTGATCTGGTTTCGAATTGGCGTTGCCAATCCGACCAAGCGGGGGCCAGCCCCCGCACCCCCGTATAAGTGCCGGAAATCAAAGACGTGTGACGCGACGTTTAGGATGACGTGGGCTGTAGCGCCATACATGCTATGTTTAGCTTTTTGGAGGCCGCGTCATGACCAATTACCCGCATCTTTTGGCGCCCCTTGATCTGGGGTTCACGAAGCTGAAAAATCGCGTGCTGATGGGATCGATGCACACGGGCCTCGAGGAAACCCGCGATTGGAACCGTGTTGCGGAATTTTACGCTGAACGTGCGCGGGGCGGCGTAGCGTTGATGGTGACAGGTGGCATGGCCCCGAATGCCGAAGGCGGCGTTTTCCCCGGTGCGGCAGGGCTATTTTCTGACGCGGACATCGCCAATCATAAAACCGTAACCGACCGCGTGCACGACGCTGGCGGTAAGATCGCCATGCAGATTTTGCATGCGGGTCGATATGCGTATTCCAAGGATTGCGTGGCGCCGTCCGCTGTCAAATCCCCAATCTCTCCGTTTCCGCCAAGGGAACTGGACGCAGACGGCATTGAAAAACAGATCGCCGACATGGTTGTGGCTGCGCAACGTGCCAAAGAAGCTGGATATGACGGTGTAGAAGTCATGGGGTCCGAAGGGTATTTCCTGAACCAGTTCCTTGTGACCCACACCAACAAGCGGACAGACGATTGGGGTGGCAGTTACGCGAACCGCATGCGCCTACCCGTCGAAGTCGTGCGTCGTGTGCGGGCGGGGGTCGGGCCTGATTTCATTGTTATCTACCGTCTTAGCATGATCGATTTGATCCCCAACGGATCCACGTGGGACGAGGTGGTGATCCTTGCCAAAGCGATTGAGGCCGCAGGTGCGACCATCCTGAACACAGGCATCGGCTGGCACGAAGCCCGCATTCCGACCATCGCGACATCCGTGCCGCGTCGTGCGTTTACGTGGGTGACAAAGAAGCTGATGGGTGAGGTCAATATCCCGATCATCACATCCAACCGCATCAACACGCCCCAAGTGGGGGAAGACGTCCTGACGGATGGCTGTGCGGATATGGTCAGCATGGCGCGCCCGTTTTTGGCCGATCCGCATTTCGTAGCTAAGGCTAAAGCAGGTCAGGCCGATCTTATTGTGCCGTGTATCGCATGCAATCAGGCCTGCCTCGACCACACGTTTTCCATGAAAATCGCGTCTTGTCTGGTGAACCCCAAGGCGGCGCATGAAACTGAACTGGTGTTGGCGCCGTCAACCAAGACGACCGGTATCGTCGGCGCTGGGCCCGCGGGGCTGGCGTCAGCATTGGCCGCGGCGGAACGGGGCATGGAGGTCACGCTATTTGATCGCGCGGACGACATTGGTGGTCAGTTGAACATGGCCAAACAGGTTCCCGGCAAAGAAGAATTCTGGGGCTTGGTGGATTATTACCGCGCGGCAGTTGCACAAGCTGGTATCACGTTGAAGCTGGGGCGCGATGCGACCGTGGATGATCTGGCAGGGTTTGATGAGGTGATTATCGCCACGGGCGTGGCCCCTCGCGATCCGCAAATCAGCGGGCAAGACGGCCCCAATGTTCTGAATTATATTGACGTGCTGCGCGGGAAGGCCAAGGTCGGAAAACGCGTCGCAATCATTGGCGCGGGTGGTATCGGCTTTGATGTGGCCGAATTCCTTGTGACTGACGATAGCCCGACTGAACAGCTTGATGAATGGCTCGAGGAGTGGGGCGTCGGTGATCCGTCCGACACCCGTGGTGGTCTGCGGGCCGAGGGTGCGAAGCCCGAACCAGCCGTCCGTGAGGTGACGCTCTTGCAGCGCAAGGCCCAAAAGCTGGGCAAGGGGTTGGGCAAGACCACCGGGTGGATCCACCGTGCAGCATTGAAGATGAAGGGTGTGCAGATGATCGGTGGCGTGAATTACGAACGCATCGACGCGGATGGGTTGCACGTGACATTTGGTGAAGCGCGTGATCGCCCGACGTTGATCGAAGTCGATACCATCGTAATGTGCGCGGGGCAGGTGCCGGAACGATCTTTGGCAGATGCGTTGGATGCGGCTGGCATCAAATGCCATGTCATCGGCGGCGCGGATGTTGCCGCCGAACTCGATGCGAAGCGCGCGATTGATCAAGGCACGCGGTTGGTTGCCAGTCTTTAGGCGCGCGCTAATTGTTGGTCATGAACGAAGCAGACAAAAGTGCNATCATCGAAATGGCGTTGAGCGATCATGTGTCGTTTGACACCATTAAGCTTGAATATGGCCTGTCCGAGAAAGAGGTGGTCGCGTTGATGCGGTCAAACCTCAAGACCGGAAGCTATCGCGCATGGCGCAAACGGGTGGCCGAATTTGGCGCACGGCGCGCGACCTACAAATAGCCCAAGTCGTTATTTGGATTGCGACAACGCGATCCCGGACCTAAGGGTTTGGCATGGTATTCGTTGCAATCTTTATGGGGTTATTGCCCAGCTTCCTTATGGTCGGCTTGGGCGGCCTTGTGCGCCGTCGCTTATCTGAGAACGCTTGGCAGGGGCTAGACAAGCTCAACTTTGAGATCCTTTTTCCGACCTTGATTTTTGTGGCCGCGTCCAGCAGGCCGATTGCGCTGGGCGATGTGGTGCGGATCGGTCCGATGGTTTGGGCGATCTTGCTGGTGGGTCTGATCGNCGGATATGGCGCGCGGCGTTTCGGGCCNGAACGGTTTGTGGACTTTGCGGGGGCGTGGCAGACGGCGTGGCGTTTCAATACCGCGATGGCGTTTGTCGCGGTGATGACATTGCCGGACCCCCCGATCGGCGTGTTGGCGGTGACCGTGGGCATGGCAATCCCGATGGCGAATGTGTTTGCCGTGACTGCACTGTCGCGCGGCAGCGCGAACATCTGGGCGACCCTCAGGCGGGTGGCGGGCAATCCATTTCTGATTGCGTCCGTGTTGGGTGTGGCTGTGGGGCTGTCGGGCCTGCATATTCCCGACCTCATCATGGCGCCGCTTGAAATGGTCGCACAAGCGGCGATCCCCGTGGCGCTGATTTCGGTCGGGGCGACAATGAACTGGGGGGCACTGGCGCGGTTGAATTGGTTTAGCGGGATATTGTGTGCAACTAAGCTAGTCGTGATGCCAGCGGTGACATTTGTCGCATGCATCGTGTTCGGGGCATCGCCTGTGTTGGCAGGCACGTTGGTGTTGTTTGCGGCATTACCGACGGCATCTGCCGCCCATGTTCTTGCAGCAGGGTTCGGGGCGGATCGCGAACTGTCGGCCACGTCTGTCGCGCAATCGACCCTGCTGTCAGCACTGACACTGCCGCTTTGGCTTACGGCGATTATACTGACGTTTTGATCGCGGAAACACCGCGTTTCCCTGTTTCCTGCCTCGCAACAGTCGTGCCATTACCCCGCAATTATCAGGCCCGTGCCCCAGTGCTGCCCCTTTTGACCACGATACAAATCCTCGAACAACAGACGTAACCCGAGGATCATCAATGGATCGCCTTACTGAAATTGGCCTTGCCTATTATGACCGCGCTCGTCGCGTTCTGAATGATGCAGGCGAAGCGGATGCGCTTGTCACATCCATGCAAAGCGCGCCGTCAGGACTACTTCGAATTTCCGTGGCGACAGACTTTGGTGTGAACCATCTGTCCCCCGTGCTTGGTGATTTCCTTGGCCAATTTTCGGACATCACGGTCAACATGGTCCTTAACAACCGTTACGTTGAACTGATTTCTGAGGGCTTTGACATGGCGATCCGCATCGGTGAGCTGGAGGACAGCACATTGCGGGCCCGCAAATTGACAGAAACGACACGTCGCATGGTCGCCGCACCGGGTTACTTTGAACAATATGGTCGTCCTGAAAAGATCGACGATTTGAACGACCACAAGTTGCTGCATTACTCCAACCAAGCGAACTCTGCTGTTTGGAAACTGACAGCGCCATCCGGTGAAAAGCGTCAAGTGCGCACCGCGGGTTGGTTGACGGTCAACGATGGTCAGTCCCTTTTGAACGCCGCGATTTCGGGTCTTGGAATCGCCTACCTGCCGTCGTTCCTAGACGCAGATGCGCTTGAGCAAGGTTTGGTCGAAGAAGCGATCCCTGATCTTCCGGTCGAAACCCAAGGCATCTATGCGGTGTACCCCCCGGGCCGCTTTACGCAGCCAAAGGTCCGCGCCTTCATCGACTTCCTCGTGCATTCATTTGCCGAAAAAGGTCCCGATGTCTGGTAAGCCAAACGATTTCCCCATGGGTGCTACACCCTAACTTAAACGCAGTCGTTCGGGGCTGCGTTTTTTTATTCGGTTGAGGTGATGATGACTTCGACGCGGCGGTTCGCGTCACGCCCGTCGTCCGTCAGGTTAGTATCAAGGGGGGACAGATATCCCATACCTTCCGCTTCAAGCTGGCGGCGCGGAATATCATAGGCGGTCACTAGACGTTCCAGCACTGATCCGGCGCGGCGTTTTGATAACGCGATGTTACCGTCCAATGATCCGACGGAATCAGTGTGACCAACCAATGCGACAGTGCGCTGCGGGTTCGCCACCAGATAATCCGCGAGGTCCTGAAGTGACGCGAATGTCGCGTCCCCCAATTGCGCTGATCCGGTTTGGAAGGCCAGATCAGCCAGTACAAATCGGCCCCGCGTTTCGAGTTCTTGGGCAAGGTTACCGGTGATGGTCGCGGCAACCGCGCGCACTGCCGGGGCATCCGCCGCAGCCACGGGGTTGGCTCTGGCCTGCCCGACGCGGGTCACTTGCACAAATCCAGCCGATGTTGTTCGGCTGGCAAAAAGGCTGACCAGTTCAACGCCATCATCGCCCGTTTTACGGGTTGCAAGATAGCGGTAATCGCCAAGGTCCACGTGCATCGCAGGGGCAGGCAAAATGGGAGTTTCAAACCTGAAATCAAATCCGCCGCAGGCATCGTCTGTGCACGAAAAAAGTACTTCAAATCCGTCCGCGACCAGCTGGTCTTGCAGTGGCGCCAGCAATTGCAACGGTGTGACACCGGGCGCATCGATCCGCCACGCCTGCATGCGCACTTCGCCCGTGGCCGTTAAAACCTCCATCCCGCTATCCGACGACCACCCGCTTGTGGGCATGTCGTAGCTTTGCAGGGCTTGCACCGTTTCATCCGATAGGGTGGCATTGCTCGGCATGTCGAGCGTGACAGCCGTGGCCTGTATCGGCATCAACAAAAGGAGGAAGGCGTTTCGTATCATCTGTTTTGCGCGTGGTAGTCGTCGTTGGGGCGCATATCGGTGGCGGACGCCATGCGGTTCGTCATGTTGAAAAACCCTGTGACCGACGCGATGTCCCAGATGTCGCGATCGGTGAAGCCGACGGTGCGCAGGGCAGTGCGGTCGTCCTCGGTCACCTCTGCTGATGCCTTCGTCGTCTTTTCGGCAAACGTCAGCATCGCGGTTTGGCGGGTATCCAGATCGGCCACGCGCCAGTTCATCACCAGCATTTCGCCCAGCTTTGGATCGCCCGACAGCGCGCGCACCGCTTGGCCGTGCGCAGTGAGGCAGTAGAAACATTTGTTGATGGACGACACGACAACGGCGATCATTTCGCGTTCCAGCTTTGAGAGGCCGGAGTCACTCAACATCAAATCATTGTACATCGCCGAAAAGGCATCGAACTTTGTTTCGTCAAACGCGTAGGCGCGCAGCACGTTTGGCACATAGCCCAGCTTGTCATCACACAGGTTAAAATACTTGGCGATGTGATCCGGCAACGGATCGACAGGCGGCAAATCAAGGGCGGTTGGGCGATCAGTCATCGGGCCTCCGAGGGGTGAATGCGGTACTGGTATCCTCCCACAGCTGCGAAGCCCATGGAAGCATAGANAGCATTTGCCCCCGTATTTNCTGTCGTCACCAAAAGCGCGACTGTCTGCGCGCCGTTGCTTTGGGCCCAGAACGCAAGCGCGCGGATCATATGGCNTGCCAGTCCCTGACGGCGAAAATCGTAAGCCGTTTCAATTGCATGCACCATTGCGGTGCNTGCGTGAATGGCCGCAAACGCCGTGCCCGCAGGGGTGTTATCAAGGCGACCCAGCACAGTGGTTTTGGCACCCTGTGCACGGTCCATTATATCTAGTCGGTCAGCATTGATCCCGCCTGTAGCCCAAATTTCTGCCTGTGTCGCGAGGGGCGGCCAAACTTCAAAACACGTCACAGGTGGCGGGCGCTGCGTCGCGAGGTCGTGCGTGGCGCAGGTGTAAAACGTGACCGGATCTTTGATGATGTACCCGTGGTCATCCAAGTCCTGATCTAAAGTATCCTCACCGATGCGCACCATAAACAGCGGTGTTTGACCCAAGGCGCGCATTGCTTTTTCCGCATCTTCAATTCGTGCATTTGGGTCTAATTGTGATGCGCANCTTACGCGGCTGCCGCCACCGGCCCCTTCACGAATGGNCCAGCCGTCCACAGCGCGGATGCCTTTGGCGGGCCAAGTTCCATCAATCAGCGCCGTGAGGGTTTNAGGTGTCATTCAGGGAAATCCGCCNTAAGCCGCGTCATCGCCGCATCAATGCGGGCGCCATCTTGCCCACGGATCACAATGTTGGCGCCATACTTGCCGTCCTTCTGAAACGGATAAGACCCGATGGACAGATCATCAAAATCAGCAGCCAATGCGCCAAGCGGGCCAGCAATATCGCCTTCCCCGCGATCAATGCGCAGGGTTTGGGACAACAGCGGCGCACCGCCTGTAAGTGTTGGAAGAACACTGGCGACCATCGCCTCAAAGACGCGCGGCACACCGGCCATGACGTGCACATTCTGGACGGTAAAACCCGGCGCGATGCTGACAGGATTGTCGATCAGCGTGGCGGTGTCCGGGATACGGGCCATGCGCAGGCGCGCGTCATTCAATTCTTGCCCGTTGCGATCATAATGCGCTTGCAACAGCGCGCGGGCATCGGCGCGCACATCAATGTGGTCATCAAACGCCGCAGCGATGCAATCGGCCGTAATATCATCATGTGTCGGCCCGATCCCGCCAGAGGTAAACACAGTGTCAAACGCGCCCGACAAGGCCTTTACGGCGGCCACAATCGCAGGTGCATCATCGCTGACAACGCGGACCTCTTTCAGATCAATTCCGGCCTCGGTCAGCTGTCCCGCAAGGTGGTACATATTGGCGTCGCGCGTGCGCCCTGACAGGATTTCATCACCAATGACAAGCATCGCGGCGGTTGGGTTTTGCATGCGGGTTCCTTTGCGTTTTTTAAAGGTATAAGTGGCTGATATGCGCTTTGCCACTCCTCTTGTTTCAGGCCGCCTGATCCGCCGCTACATGCGGTTTTTGTCTGATGTTGAATTGGACGATGGCACGGTCGTAAAGGCGCACTGTCCCAACCCCGGATCAATGATGAGCATTAAGGACGAAGGTATGCGCGTCTGGCTTGAAGGCAATGACGACCCGAAGAAAAAGCTCGATTGGGGATGGCGGTTGGCGCAAGTGGGCGATGCGTTTGTGTGCATTGATACGGGCGCTGCGAATGGCGTTGTCGCGCAAGCATTGGCTAAAGGGATCGACGGGCTGGACGGTTATGACACCATCCGCCCAGAGGTGAAGTACCGCGAGAAAAGCCGCGTTGATTTTCTGCTGTCAGGGATTGGGCGGCGGGATTGTTATCTTGAAGTCAAAAGCGTGACCTTGATGCGCACCGCAGGCCACGCCGAATTTCCCGACAGCGTCACAGCGCGGGGTGCCAAACATCTGGGCGATCTGGCCGCGATGGTCGAACAAGGGCACCGCGCGGTTTTGTTGTTTCTGGTGCAGCGCACCGATTGCACCCATGTGTCTGTCGCCGCCGATCTGGACCCGACTTATGCTGCCGCGTTTGCATCAGCGATGGACGCAGGTGTTGAAGTGATGTGCTTTGATTGCACAATATCACCAGACGGTATCACGCTGGCCAATCGCGTCCCGTTTGACCCGCCCACATGAGTTTATCACCCGCAGGGGTTTTGAATCGCGCGTCAGTGTCTTATTTGGATGACAAGCGAGAAGGATAAGTGACGTGAACACATCAAAAGCAGTGCTGACCAAAGAAGGTATCCGGTTGTACGATCCTTCGGATTTTGAAGGCATGCGCGTTGCGGGGCGTCTGGCGGCTGACATTCTGGATCGCATCGCAGAACACGTTGTCCCGGGTCAAACGACTGGCGAACTTGATCGGTTGATCACCGCTTGGGTCAACGATGCGGGCGCTGTGTCCGCGACGATCGGTTATAAGGGCTATCAACACGCCAGCTGTATTTCGGTGAACCACGTGGTGTGTCACGGAATTCCGAGCGAAAAGACGATTAAGTCAGGCGATATTCTGAACATCGACGTCACGGTGATTGTTGACGGTTGGTTCGGTGACACGAGCCGCATGTACGTCGCGGGTGGCAAGCCAAGCATCAAATCAGCTCGTTTAATCCAAGTGACACATGATGCGCTGATGCTCGGGATTGAGGCCGCGAAACAGGGCAATACCTTTGGCGACATCGGCCATGCGATCCAATCGTACGTCGAAGCCCAGCGCATGTCGGTTGTGCGTGATTTTTGCGGTCACGGACTTGGCGTTGTGTTTCATGCGCCGCCCAATGTGCTGCACTACGGGCGTGCGGGCACGGGCCCTGTTCTTGAAGAAGGCATGTTTTTTACGATTGAACCGATGGTGAATTTGGGCCGCCCGGAAACCAAAATCCTTGCGGATGACTGGACAGCAGTGACGCGTGACAAATCACTGTCAGCGCAGTTTGAACATTCAATCGGGATCACCGCGGACGGCGCGGATATTTTCACGCTGTCACCAAACGGCACGTTCCACCCGACCTATTGATCGAGCATCAGACGACGCACGTCGGCCATTGAATTGGCGACTGTTGCGCCAATTGCGGACAGCTGCGCATCTTGCCCCTCGGTTGCAAATCCGATTGTGCGCACGCCCGCGTTCAATCCTGCCTGACACCCCGGAATGCTGTCATCCACCATGAACGACCGTGCAGGTGACGCGCCTGTCTGGGCGATCGCGTGCAAAATCATCGCAGGGTCGGGCTTGGCAGTAAATGTCTCACAACTCAGGATGCGTCCGGCCAGTCTGTCCCAGATACCAGATGGCCCCAAAGACAAAGACATGCGTTTCATCGTGCCGTTCGACGCGACATAAATTGGAACATCCGCGGCGTCTAACGCGTCGATTAGGTCCAACACACCATCGAACACCTCAACGCCTTGTGCGATGCGTGCGTGAATATCTTCCGTCACCTCATCAACCCAAGTGTTAGACAAGGACGCGCCCATATCACGCGCCTTGTCACGCAGTGCTGGCATCGTGCTTCCGGTGAACACATG
>JGI26260J51721_1000524_pt1 | contig 17117 bp, 18 predicted proteins | sample SaaInlV_120m_DNA_4_FD_51721 | JGI IMG/M metagenome (IMG submission 51721)
GCCGGCAATCCCGGCAAATAGGGCAANACACATCGCCAGCCATTTCCAATTCGCACCGAGCCCGTTCTGGATGTAATACATGGGCCCACCGACCTGCTTGCCACGTTCATCGGTCTCGCGGAAGCGTACAGCCAGTACGGCCTCTGCATATTTGGTGGCCATGCCCACGAGGGCGGTCATCCACATCCAGAACACCGCACCCGGCCCACTGAGGAAAATCGCGGTTGCGACGCCAGCAATATTTCCAGTGCCAATCGTGGCGGCCAGAGATGTCATAAGGGCGTTGAAGGGGCTGATGCCCTTATTGTCCCCTGGAATGCGGCCCTTCCAAAGCGTGATCGCACTATATGTAGGNATCTTACTAAATCAACTCATAACACATGGTTGAAAATTGGTTAACGGCACCAGAGGATCGGTTTGATCCCAGAGCTGGCTGTGTCTTAGATTGGAAGCTCTGGAGAATTATCGTCCGCCACTACGGCGCGATAATGTTTGCGGCAAGCGAAAGGTAGGTTTCATTGCCGCCTATCTGCACTTGATCGCCGGCCGTGACGGCTTTGCCAGTGCTGTCAAATCGCACCACCATTGTCGCCTTCTTGCCGCAATGGCAGATGGTCCGTACCTCGCGCATTTCATCAGCCAGCGCCAAAAGCGCGGCGGACCCCGGAAACAGCTCCCCCAAAAAATCTACTCTCAGGCCATAGCACATGACGGGCAGGCCAAGGTCATCGACCACGCGGGCCAGGGCCCAAACTTGTTCCTTGGTCAAAAACTGCGCTTCATCAATAAAGGCGCAGGCGACGGGACCCTGTGCCAGTCGATTTTGTATCTTCTCAAAGAGGTCATCCTGGGTGGTAAACGTGTCCGCCTCTTCGCCAATGCCGATGCGGGAGGCGATTTTACCCTGACCGGCCCTTGTGTCCATTTGCGCGGTGAGCAGATAGGTCTGCATGCCGCGCTCCTTGTAGTTATGCGACGCCTGCAGCAGCAAAGTCGATTTGCCGGCGTTCATCGTGGAGTAGTTGAAATAGAGCTTAGCCATACGGTTATGTGCCCCGAGCGCGGAGCCGATGCAAGAGGGTGAGGCCCTATCCATTGGGAGGTGATCGCAGCTTTCCTTGCCCCTGCGATGGTGTTAATTGCGAGCGATAGATTGACCGGAGGAGGGGAAAATGTCCCAAACTGACGTCCCACTTTATGATCCCAATATGCTGCGCCGGATTGATTTTTCGGCTCTGGCCGGACCGGAAGATGATGGGCATGCGCCGCGCATTTTGCTGCTTTATGGGTCGTTGAGGCCACAAAGCTATTCGCGTGCGGTGGCCGAAGAGGGCGCGCGGGTTCTGCGGGCATTGGGCTGTGAGACGAAATTCTTTGATCCCACCGGCTTGCCCCTGCCCGATGGGGCGCCCGATAGCCATCCCAAGGTGCAAGAACTGCGNGAATTGGCACTGTGGAGCGAGGGTATGGTTTGGTCCAGTCCTGAGCGGCACGGGGCGATGACTGGGATTTTAAAAACACAAATCGACTGGATCCCGCTGTCTGCCATTGGTGGCCTACGCCCGACACAAGGGAAGACTCTTGCTGTGATGCAGGTGTCTGGNGGCTCGCAATCGTTTAATTCGGTCAATCAGATGCGGATCTTGGGACGTTGGATGCGGATGATCACAATACCAAACCAAAGCTCTTTGCCCAAGGCTTGGCTTGAATTTGAAAATGGGCGGATGAAGCCATCGTCTTTTTATAATCGGGTTGTGGATGTGATGGAGGAGCTGGCGCGTTTCACAGTTATGACCCGTGGGCGCAAGGAGATGCTGGTGGATCGCTATTCAGAACGCGTCGAGACGGCGGAAGAGCTGCACAAACGCGTTTCAGTGAAAGACATATGATTTAGGCTAGACAGCCCCATCCCCAAGCGGGCACTCCGCGGGGATGGGCTCTGGGCGCATTTACCCTTGCAAAGCTTTCACACCTACATCGCCCTCTGCATGGGCTTTGATGGCGAAAGCGGCGGCATGGCTGCCGGCCAAGGTGGTGAAATAGGGAATTTTGTCCATCAAGGCCGCAGCCCGCATGCTGCGACTATCATCTACGGCCTGTGCGCCTTCGGTCGTGTTCAAGATGAGGGCGATGTCGCCATCTTTGATTTGATCCACAATATTTGGGCGGCCTTCATAGACCTTATTGACCACGGTGCTGGTGATCCCAGCCTCAGCAAGAAAAGCCGCGGTTCCAGCGGTGGCGGTAAGACGGAGCCCCATATCCGCCAAACAGGCGGCCGCTTCGATCAACATCGGCCCTTTGTCGTCATCCTTGATGGATAGGAAGACTTTGCCAGCGGTGGGCAATAAAGTGCCTGCGCCCAATTGTGCCTTATAAAAGGCGCGGTGGAATTTGCTGTCAAATCCCATGACCTCGCCCGTGGAGCGCATTTCTGGCCCAAGCAGCGTATCGACACCGGGGAAGCGTGCGAAGGGCAGAACCGCCTCTTTCACCGCAAAGCCTTTGATGCTGGCGGGATCCACCAGGTCGAAATTGCTCAAGGGTTCACCGGCCATAATTCTGGCAGCAATAGCTGCAATCGGGCTGCGCACGGCTTTGGCCACGAANGGTACGGTGCGGCTGGCGCGCGGNTTNACCTCGATCANGTAAATCTCACCATCTTTGACCGCGAATTGCACATTCATCAANCCGACAACATTCAAGGCCAGCGCCAANGCTTCGGTTTGCTGTTTCAATTGGTCAATTATGTCTTGCGATAAAGAGTAGGGCGGCAAAGAGCAGGCGCTGTCACCCGAATGCACGCCGGCCTCTTCGATATGCTGCATGATCCCTGCAACATGCACATGCGTGCCGTCGCAAAGCGCGTCCACATCAATCTCAACCGCACCCGAGAGGTAGCTGTCGAGCAGCACCGGACTATCGCCCGAGACCACAACGGCTTCGGAAATATAGCGTTCAAGATTGGCTTGATCGCGGACAATTTCCATCGCGCGACCGCCCAAGACATAGGACGGGCGAATGACCAGCGGGAAACCGATTTCAGCCGCCATTGCCAGAGCTTCAGCGTCAGAATGGGCAATGCCATTCTTGGGCTGTTTGAGCTTGAGGGTATTCACCAGATCTTGGAAGCGTTCGCGGTCTTCGGCCAGGTCGATTGCATCGGGTGTGGTGCCCAAGATTGGGATGCCTGCTTCCTCGAGGGCATTGGCCAGCTTCAACGGTGTTTGCCCGCCGAACTGCACAATCACACCATGCAGCGTGCCGTTCTCTTGCTCGACACGCAAGATTTCCATCACATGCTCATAGGTCAGAGGCTCAAAATACAGGCGGTCTGACGTATCGTAATCTGTGCTCACGGTTTCNGGATTGCAGTTGACCATAATGGTCTCATAGCCCTGATCTGTGAGAGAATAACAAGCGTGGCAGCAGCAATAGTCAAATTCAATGCCTTGACCAATGCGGTTAGGTCCGCCGCCCAGTATCACCACTTTCTTGCGGTCAGAGGGCCGTGCTTCGCATTCGGTTGAGCCCATCGCCGGAGCTTCATAGGTGGAATACATATAGGGGGTTTGCGCTTCAAATTCGGCTGCGCAGGTGTCGATGCGCTTGAAGGAGGCAACAACACCAAGCGCTTGCCGCGCTTCGCGGATGTCAGTCTCTGTTCGGCCTGTTAAAATCGCCAGACGGCCATCGGTGAAGCCCATCATTTTGACGCGGCGGATCCCCTGTTCATCACGGGGCAGACCCTCGGCCTTGATGACGGTTTCCATCTCAATGATTTCGCGAATGCGCGCCAAGAACCACGGATCAAAGCGGGTGATACTGTGCAGCTCGTCNTCGGAAAATCCGAAGCGCATCGCATGACCAATGACCCGCATCCGATCTGGAGACTGGATCGCAAGTTCGCGGGTCAGGGCCTTGTCGATGGCCATTTGAGCNTCAGGGTTTTGGCCCACTAAGATTCCGTCACGCAGCACCAGATCATCTTCGCCGGGCATGCCGTCGATCTCGACCTCATCAAAACCGGTCAGGCCAGTTTCCATAGAAGCCAGCGCTTTTTGCACCGATTCGTGGAAACTGCGCCCTATGGCCATGGCCTCGCCAACAGATTTCATCGCTGTGGAAAGCACCGCTTGAGATCCTGGAAATTTTTCGAAGGCGAAGCGTGGAATTTTTGTGACCACATAGTCGATGGAGGGCTCAAAGCTGGCTGGGGTGACTTTGGTGATGTCATTGTCCAACTCATCCAGCGTATAGCCAACCGCCAATTTCGCTGCGACTTTCGCGATTGGAAATCCAGTTGCCTTGGAGGCGAGCGCCGATGAGCGTGACACGCGCGGGTTCATCTCGATGACCACCATACGGCCATCTTCTGGGTTCACAGCCCACTGCACATTCGAGCCACCGGTTTCAACGCCAATCTCGCGCAGAACGGCAATGCTGGCGTTGCGCATGATTTGATATTCTTTATCGGTTAACGTGAGGGCAGGGGCGACTGTGATGCTGTCGCCGGTATGCACCCCCATCGGGTCCACATTCTCAATAGAGCAGACGATGATTGCATTGTCGGCGGTGTCGCGCACCACTTCCATTTCATATTCTTTCCAACCCAAGAGGCTTTCATCAATCAAGATTTGGCTGACTGGGGAAGCGTCCAGGCCGGTTTTGCAAAAATGCTCGTAATCCTCTCGGTTATACGCCACGCCGCCGCCTGTCCCGCCCAATGTAAAGGCCGGGCGAATAATCGCGGGTAGGCCGATGTCATCAAGCGCGGCCATACATTCTTCCATCGTCTCAGCGATGGTGGCGCGTGGATTTTCAAGGCCAAGCCGATCCATGGCTTCGCGAAAGAGTTTGCGGTCTTCGGCCATTTCAATCGCCGGGCGCTTGGCGCCAATCATCTCTACGCCAAACTTGTCCAAGACGCCCATTTCCTCAAGCGCAAGCGAGGTGTTCAGGCCGGTCTGTCCNCCCATCGTCGGCAGCAGCGCGTCGGGGCGCTCAATCTCAATGATCTTNGCGACGGTCTCAGGTGTGATGGGTTCGATGTAGGTGGCATCGGCCATGTCCGGATCGGTCATGATGGTGGCTGGATTTGAATTGACCAAAATCACGCGGTAGCCTTCTTCGCGCAGTGCCTTGCAGGCCTGGGCNCCGGAGTAATCGAACTCACAGGCTTGACCGATGACGATGGGGCCCGCTCCAATAATCATAATGGATTTAATGTCAGTTCTCTTCGGCATGAATCTATCCTTCAGTGTCGGGCGCAAACTGTCCTGCCTTATAGGGAAGGCGGTCATGGGTGCAAGGGGCTTTGTGATATTCAAGGCCAGTTTGCGGCGCCCCGAGTCCGAGATTGCCACAAGCCGGTCGTGCCGCGCCCTAGGGCAGGGGCAATTCGGTTGTATCTTTCAGCTCTTCCATGACGAAGCTGGCACTGACATCTGCCAATTCGATACGCGAAATAAGACGCTGATAAAGATCATCATAGGCTTGCACGTCGCGAACCCGGGCTTTGATCAAATAGTCTTGATGACCCGAAGTGCGATAGGCCGCTTGTACCTGCGGCAGGCTGCGAATGACCTTCGTGAATTGATCTGCCCAATCTTTGCTGTGGCTACGCACAGAGATTGACACAAAGACAGTCAGACCAAGCCCAATTTTTTGCGCATCCAGAAGCGCCACACGCGCCTTCAAAAGACCACTGTCTTGCAGGCGCTTGACCCGCCGCCAAACCGCATTGCGTGACAGGTGGACCGCTTCGGACAATTCCTCCAAGGATTGCGCAGAATTACGTTGCATTTGTTGCAATATAGCGCGGTCATAGTCATCATATGTTACGAATTTATCTGACACTGCGAAATTTTATCACAGTAAATGGATATAAAAAAGAAAATTTGGGAAAAAAGTTGAGCGCGGATGGTTTACACTGTCATCAGGATTTTTTGGAGCTTTGACATGACCCCTTCACCGAATTATTTTAACGCGCATTTGAGAGAGGTTGACGAGAGCTACGGGCGGCATTTTCTGCACGCGGGCTACTACTTTGTGATGCTCTTGGCGGCTGCGATCTGTGCTCTGATCCATGCGATCCTACCCTTTTTATTTGAGAAGACCTCCAGCCAAATTATCCTCAAGCTCTACACCAAAATGACGGCCAGAAAGCTGTTTGACGCGCAATCTTCCTCTCAGGGCTGAATTTTTACCCTGGGCAGGGCAGAAATCCGCGGATTGGCTTGACTTTACGCGCCTGTCGGGATGTATCAGCGCGACCGCTTGAAGGAGCCTAACCCATGCATGCCTATCGCAGCCACACCTGTGCCGACTTGACCATCAAAAATGTTGGCGAGACCATTCGCCTTTCGGGATGGGTGCATCGCGTGCGCGACCATGGCGGTTTGCTCTTCATCGATCTGCGCGATCATTATGGGATGACACAGGTGCTTTGTGACCCGGACAGCCCGGTGTTCAAAGAGGTGGAAAAACTGCGTAGCGAATGGTGCATTCGGATTGATGGCACGGTCAAAGCCCGCGACGCGGAATTGGTGAACCCCAAAATTCCAACCGGAGAGATTGAGGTGTTCATCCGCGACCTGGAGGTTTTGGGCGCTGCGGAGGAGCTGCCCTTGATGGTGTTTGGCGAGCAAGAATATCCCGAAGAGACACGATTGAAGTATCGCTATCTCGATCTGCGCCGGGAGAAGCTGCAAAAGAACATGAAAATGCGCTCCGATGTTGTCGCCTCGATGCGCCGCCGGATGTGGGATCAAGGGTTTCGCGAGTTTCAAACGCCGATCATCACCGCCTCTAGCCCTGAGGGCGCGCGGGACTTTTTGGTGCCATCGCGCTTGCACCCGGGTAAATTTTACGCGCTGCCACAAGCGCCGCAGCAGTTCAAACAGCTGATTATGGTCTCGGGCTATGATAAATACTTTCAGATCGCCCCGTGTTTTCGCGATGAAGATCCCCGCGCGGATCGCTCGCCAACAGATTTCTATCAGCTTGATTTAGAAATGTCTTTTGTCGATCAGCAAGATATTTTTGACACAATACAACCTGTCTTGACCGGCGTATTCGAAGAGTTTGGCGGCGGTCGCAAAGTGGATCAAACATGGGAGCAAATCAGCTATCGTGATGCGGCCCTTTGGTATGGCAGTGACAAACCAGATCTGCGCAACCCGATTAAGATGCAAGTGGTTTCTGAGCATTTTTCTGGCTCTGGTTTTGCCATTTTCGCAAAGCTCTTGGAGCAAGAGGGCACGGAAATTCGCGCTATTCCTGCTCCGAAAGGTGGCAGCAGAAAATTCTGTGACCGCATGAATGCTTTTGCCCAAAAAGAAGGCCTGCCTGGCATGGGCTATATCTTCTGGCGCGACCAAGGCGAAGGCATGGAGGCCGCAGGGCCTTTGGCCAAAAACATAGGTCCCGAACGTACAGAGGCCATTCGCCAGCAATTGGGGCTTGGCGTCGGCGATGCGGCATTCTTCTTGGGCGGTAAACCGAAAGCCTTTGAGGGGGTTGCTGGTAAGGCGCGGATGGTGATTGGCGATGAATTGGGCTTGACGGATAAAGAGCGTTTCGCCTTTGCCTGGATCGTTGATTTCCCGATCTATGAGAAAGATGCCGAAACCGGCAAGATTGATTTTGAGCACAATCCATTTTCGATGCCACAAGGCGGCATGGAGGCGCTTGAGGGTGATCCTTTNNAGGTGTTGGGTTATCAATATGATCTGGCCTGCAATGGCTATGAGCTGCTCAGCGGTGCGATTCGGAATCACCGCCCAGAGATCATGTTCAAAGCCTTTGAAATTGCTGGTTATGGCAAGGAAGAGGTTGAAAAGCGGTTCGGCGGCATGGTCAATGCCTTCCAATACGGGGCCCCGCCGCACGGTGGTTGTGCCGCTGGCATCGACCGGATTGTGATGCTCTTGGCTGACGAGGCAAATATTCGCGAAGTGATTATGTTCCCGATGAATCAGCGGGCAGAAGATCTGATGATGGCCGCCCCGTCTGAACCAATGAATGAGCAACTGCGGGAATTGTCGCTTCGGGTTATCGCTCCGGAATAACGCTTATCGGTTAGGGCCGGCTGGATGGNCGCGGGTGGCTTGCGCCCTCTGGCCCCCTCAGACCGCTATTTTCTCGGCCAAAAAATCCGTCAAGGCAGCGCGGAGATCGGATCTGTTCTGCGTGGTGGAATATCGCTCGGCTGCTTGTTNCAGCGTAGGATCTGAGGCGGTCCGGGCCACGCCAGAGATAAAGGCCGCAAGATATCCCGATTGCGCGTCCTCCTTGTCGTTTTTGTTGAGCAATTCCAACGCATGGTTCAAATCCTCCTGCAGGGCCCGTTGGTCCGCCTCAAATGCCAAATCTGGCAAGAGACGAATGTCCATTGGGCGGCGATGATTTGGGAGATTCATCAAGATTGCACTTTGAAAGCCGGCAATGGAATTGAGGGGTTTTTCGATGAAACTATCCGCGCCTGCCTTCATCGCAGCGGTGGCGCGGCTTGGATCTGCGGAAAGACCAATGATTGTCTGGGTGCGCGGAGTGGCTTGCGCCAGCTCTGAGATCAGCTCAGCACCATCCCCATCTGGCAGGCCCATATCAACAATGGCCACATCCGGACGATAAATTCTAAGGTGCCTCCGCGCGCTCTCCATACAGTCAGCGCGTCTTAATCGTGCGCCAGAGGTGATGCACATCAAGCGCACGGCCTCGCCCGCCGTGAGGCTGTCTTCCACCAACAGCACCATCAACCCATGCAATGGTCTCCGGCTGGTGGGTTTGAGTGAATGTAATGTGTTCGACATCCCGGTCATGATCGCCCCCTTATTTTCAGATCATGGCCCCGTTTTGCGCTCAAAGACTCTAATGCTTGGTTAATGCAGCTTGCCTTATTTGGGGGTACGGCCTTACAAGACGGAAAACAGGAGATGAAAATGATTGGACGGCTGAATCACGTGGCGATTGCAGTGCCTGATTTGCAGGCGGCTGCGGCACAATATGAATCAACTTTGGGCGCAAAAGTTGGCCCGCCACAAGATGAACCCGATCACGGTGTAACGGTTGTTTTCATCGAGTTGCCAAATACAAAGATTGAGCTGCTGTTCCCGCTGGGTGAGGGCTCTCCGATCCAGAATTTCTTGGACAAAAACCCGTCTGGCGGCATTCATCACATCTGTTATGAGGTAGACAACATCCTGGAGGCACGCGCGCAATTGCAAAGCCAGGGAGCGCGGGTATTGGGCAGCGGTGAGCCAAAAATTGGCGCCCACGGCAAGCCCGTGCTCTTTTTGCATCCCAAGGACTTCACGGGCTGCCTCATCGAGCTAGAACAAGTCTAAGTTTAGATAAATTATCAGGGGATTCTCATGCCGATCACCTCCGCGCTCGTACTTTTTGCCGTCATCTGGTTTTTGACCTTATTCATTGTCTTGCCGCTGCGCTTGCAGACTCAAGGGGATGTCGGGGAAATCGAACCCGGCACCCATGCGGGCAGCCCTGAAAATCCACAAATGAAAAAGCGTTTCATGGTGACAACCGTTGTCGCCCTGGTGATTTGGGCAGTTGTCGCGGGAACGATCATCAGCGGCGTGATTTCAGTGCGCGACATTGACTGGTTCAACCGGATGGCAACGCCCGAAGTCTCTCGAACTGATGGGTGAAGGTGGCAGCGCCTAGAATCGGGATAAAGAGGCCCACCAGCGGAATGCTCATAGGAATAGCCATCAAGATCCCAGCGGTCCAAATGGAGCCCTGATGACGCTGGAACAGCTCTTGCGCCTGTGCGCGCGGCATCCGTCGCATAGCGGCCATTTGAAAATATTCTCGGCCCATAAGATAGCCATTGGTGGCCCAAAACACAAAGGGCGCCAAGAGTGGTACAATCATCGATAGGATCAATGCGCCGATATTGGCGAGCAGCAAGATCCCCAAGAAACGGATGCCGACCAGAATTTGATCTTGCAGCTTGGTGGCCGTCTGTTTCGGAAGATGCGGATAGTGCCGCGCCTCAACCGCCTGCGCCACCTCATCGAGAAACAATGCGATAATCGCTGAGGTCACGGGAACCATCAACCAAATTGACAGCGCGATGGTGAACAAGACACCGCCGACATTGATCAGCGCGCCCAGCCAACTTTGATCGCCGATCATGTTAGCCGCCCAGGCTGAGGACAACAGTTGGTTGATGCCAAAGTTTACCAACAGGCAAGCGGCGATCAGCAGCGCAATGGTAAGCCCCATTCCGCGCCACAGCACGCGGCGAAATTTCGGGTCGTCAAATTGAGCGACAGATTTAAGAAAATCTGATAAAATCATTCATGAATCCATTGGGTTATAGCGGCAACATCAGGACGCGGACGGTCGGGCATTTGAGCCGGGCCGGTCCCGATGTGAACAATTCCGGCGACATGTTCATGCGGTGCAAGTGCCAAACCTTCGGTGCAGAACTCCCGGTTGTGCGAGGCCCAACCAGAAAGCCAATTGGCGCCCCAACCGCTGGCCAAAGCTGCGTTCAGCAGCGATAGGCAGACAGCACCGGCAGAATAGGTTTGTTCGATTTGTGGAAACTTGTCGCAGGGTTTCGGACTGGCAACGACCACGACGGCCAATTGCCCGGTTTCAAACTGCTGGCTTGCTTTGTCTGCATCAACCACTTCTGGTCCGGCGGCCTCAGCCAAGTTGCGGGCCAAAACGCCCAGGCGGCGCAATGCGGCTTGCTCAAGAACAATGAACCGCCAAGGCTCCAACTTGCCATGATCTGGCGTGCGTGCAGCGACGCAAAGGAGCGCCTCAAGCGCGTCTCTGTCAGGAACTGGCGCGGTTAAGATTTTCGCTGGGCGAGAGCGGCGGGTTTTCAAAAAGGTCAATGCATCTGTCATGCGCTATGATGTGGGGCATTGCTGGGCATTTCGCAAGGGTGGGCGGTGATTTAGGGCGCATGGAATGCCGCCAAATCATCGACACATGTGGCGAGGAACTTAGCAAACATGCCACGCGGCTGGCGCTTGGCGAAAGTCTCCTCAAAGGGATCAGGAGCTTCAATCGTGCTGTCGGCCAAGGTGGAGATGGTGGCATGGCCGCAAAAGGGGACGTAGACCTCTGAATATCCGCCCTCATGCACCAAAACCAAACGGCCGTTACAGAGCTCCGCCGCGCTGGCTGTGATGGCAGCTGTCATGGCGCTGAAGGTCTGGGCTGTGGCAAACATGCGGGACAAGGGATCAATGGCTGCGGCATCATAGCCACAAGCCACAACGATCAAATCTGGTTTGAACCGTTCTAAGGCAGGCTGAACGATACGCTCCATAACCTGCATATAGGTGGCATGGCCCGCTCCGGGCGGCAGGGGGATGTTGATATTGCTTTTATCCACGCCGCGGGTATCGGCGTCTCCGCTGTCTAGCGGATAATTTCTTTCTTGATGGATTGAGAGGGTTAGAACGGCTGGGTCGTCGATGTAAATCGCCTCTGTTCCGTTCCCGTGATGCACATCCCAATCCAAAACGGCCACTTTCAAATCCGGCTGCTGGCTGCGGGCCGCCTCGATCGCCACAGCGATATTGGCCAAAAGGCAAAATCCATTTGGCCAATCTGGCAAGCAATGATGCCCCGGAGGGCGCGACAGAGCATAGGCATTGCGCACACGCCCTGCCATCACATCCGCCACCGCCCGGCAGGCGAGACCCGTGGACAGAGCCGCCTGCTCATAGCCGCCATGACCGAAAGGCACGCGGAGGCCAAGCTCGCCGCCGCTTCCCTTTGAGGCCTCCTCAAAAGCGTCGAGATAGGCGCTGGGGTGCACCCGTAACAGCGCTTCGCGACTGGCCATATCCGCACTCTGGCTGGCGAGGGTCTGGGTCAGCCCGGTGACGTCCATCAGATTTTTCAACCGACGCTTGGTTTCGGGATTTTCCGGAATGCCGCCAGCCGCGAGGGGCTGCACCAAGCCGCCCACGGGCTGGGTGAAGGCATAATTGCCGCCAGAAAACCAAAAACAGCGCTCATCCCAATAAAATCCGGTGGTCATCTGTGGCTCTTTCTCAGTTAAGGTTCAGCCCTTTGGTAGACGCCTTCGGGCAAGTCCAGCGCAGCGGCAAGGTCGCGGGCTTGGTTCATAGAGAGTGTGATCCTGTGCATACGGTCGCGGGCGGCGTCCCATTGCTCAATGACAATTCGGTCCTCATAGGACTTGATACACACATCTTCCAAAAGAGCCCCGACCGTGTCATCGATCAAAGTGATAGAGGTGGCTTCAAAGCCATGTTCAATGGTAAACATATGCTAACATTAATCAGATTTACTCACGGTGCAAGGGACAAGCGTTGCGGGCAATTTCTCGCCGGGGTGGACGGATCAAAGGGTTGGTTTGCAGCGGTTTTATGGGTAAGCTGCCCCAGAGGTTTAAGGAGAGCGGAATGCGGATCATTCCCCTGATAGTGATGTTGGTTCTGGCTGGATGCACACTCAAGCCAGTGGCGCAATCTCCTGTGGAGGGGGCCGATGAGCCGCGCGTATTGAAGGCCGAGGATGTGCCTGAGCGTTTTGCCGTGGCCATGCGCCGGATGCGGCCGGTGGTGCGTGAGACTTGCAGGACCACCAGCCCGAATTTGAATTGCGACTTTTTAATCGCCATTGATCCAAGTCCCGACAGCGCGCCCAATGCGTTTCAAACGGTGAATGAAGAGGGGCAGCCAATCTTGGCATTTACCCTGACCCTGCTGGAAGACATGTACAATGCCGATGAGGTGGCCTTTGTCATCGGTCACGAGGGGGCCCATCATATTTTGCGGCATTTGGAGCGGCAAGATCAATCGGCGCGCGGCGGGGCCACGCTCTTTGAGGTGCTGGCGGCGGCCTTGGGCGGCTCCAATCGATCGGTCGATGCGGCCTCTGAAATTGGCGAAGCGGTGGGCCGGCGCAATTATTCAAAAACCTTTGAGCTTGAGGCGGATCGCCTNGGCGCGCAGATGACGCAGAAAGNGGGTTTTGATGCGGTGCGTGGTGCGGCCTATTTCACGCGCATTCCAGATGCGGGCAATCGGTTCTTTGGCACTCACCCGCGCAACGCAGATCGGATTGCCGGGGTGAAGGCGGCGGTGGCCGAGCTATGACCAGACGCGCCGCCCTGACCCTTGCCCCAGGGGCGCGATTGTGAGGAAATTGGGCGTGATCCTCAGCGACCGCGGCTCTAAATATGCGGTCTCAGGCTGCCGGGTTGCAGATCGGGCACAGGTTGATGCGGCGCTCCGAGATCTCAAGCGGGACAAGAAATATGCCAAGGCGACCATAACAGCTGGGGCGTTCTGCTCGATGGGGTGCCGCTGAAGTCAGATGACGGAGAAAGCGGCGCCGGGATGGTCATTCTGCGCATGTTGGAGCGGGCCGAGCGAAGCGGTGAGCTGATCATCGTGACCCGCTGGTACGGCGGCAAACACCTCGGCGGCGACCGCTTCCGCCATGTGCAAGAGGCAACGCGTCTCTACCCAGATCATCCCGCATCTTAAGGCTTGGCGGCTGGGTTATGCAGAGGTCTTTCAGAGGAATGATCGGGACGGTTCTTTTGGAAATTTAGCGCAAAGGCCTTGGCAAAATTTGCATGTTTTAAAGACCTCTGCACAATGCCATTTCAACATGAAATGAGGGCTGCGCCTGCCGGGGGGCAGGCAGGCGCAGCCCGGTGTTGCCACCGGGCAAAGTGTTTTGGCTTGGCGGCTGCGTTATGCAGAGGCTATGTTTAAGAAACAATCCGGCCCCAGAGATCATAGGCGCCCGCTTCGTCAACCTCGACCGTCACAATGTCGCCGGGCGTCAGGGCTTCGGTGCCTTCGTCGATAAACAGATTGCCGTCGATCTCGGGCGCGTCGGCCTTGGTGCGGCAGGTGGCGATGCCCTCCGCGTCCAGCTCATCGACGATAACCTCCATATGTTGGCCGAGTTTGGCCGCCAGTTTGGCCTCGGAAATGGCCTGCGCCTTTTCCATAAACCGGTCCCAGCGGTCCTGCTTGATCTCCTCGGAGACATGATCGGGCAGATCATTAGAGCGGGCACCGGCGACATTCTCATATTGAAAACACCCAACGCGGTCGAGCTGCGCCTCATCCATCCAATCAAGCAGGGTTTGGAATTCGGCTTCAGTCTCGCCGGGGTAGCCGACAATGAAGGTCGACCGCAGGGTGATCTCTGGGCAATCTTTGCGCCAGGCGGCAATCTCATCGAGCGTTTTGGACGCTGCGGCGGGGCGGGCCATGCGTTTGAGCACATCGGGATGGGCGTGTTGAAAGGGAATGTCGAGATAGGGCAGGATCAACCCCTCGGCCATCAGCGGGATCAAATGGCGCACATGCGGGTAGGGGTAGACATAATGCAGCCGCACCCAAGCGCCCAATTGCCCCAGTTCGCGGGCCAGATCGGTGATATGCGGGCGCAGATCGCCCTCGGCTGTCGTTTTAATATCAATGCCATAGGCGCTGGTGTCTTGTGAGATCACCAATAGCTCGCGCACCCCAGCTTCAACCAATTTCTCCGCCTCCCGCAGGATCGCACGCGGCGGGCGGCTGACCAATTTGCCGCGCATATCGGGAATGATGCAAAATTTGCACTTATGATTGCAGCCCTCGGAGATTTTCAAATAGCTGTAGTGCCGCGGCGTGAGAGAGACGCCGGAGGCGGGCAGAAGATCCACGAAAGGATCCGGCGCGGGCGGCACGGCGGCATGGACGGCATCCAAAACCTGCTCATATTGATGCGGGCCGGTGACGGCCAAAACGCGTGGATGCGCGCCGGTGATATACTCCGGATTGGCCCCCAAACAGCCGGTGACAATCACCTTGCCGTTTTGATGCAGCGCCTCACCAATCGCCTCAAGACTTTCCGCCTTGGCGCTGTCAAGAAAGCCGCAGGTGTTGACAATGACCGCCTCTGCGCCGGCGTAATCGGGGCTGATGGCATAGCCCTCCGCGCGCAGGCGGGTCAAAATGCGCTCGCTGTCGACCAAAGCCTTGGGACAGCCCAGCGATACCATGCCGATGGTCGGCTGGCCCGGGCGCGGGGTTTCAATCCGCGCTTTGGGCGCGAGGTCAGGGCGGAGGTGGGGAGGATTCTGTGCCATAGCGCCGCTATAGCAGAGATTGCCGGGATGTGTAGATGTCAGATTGCCGAGGCTAAACCCCACCGATGGCCCAAGCGAAGGTCTCAAAAATCCAAAGCACAGCATTTAATGTCGCGCCGTGGTCATGGGTGATGACCGCTGCGATGATCCAGATCGGGACCCAAAAGGCGAGGGTGATCATAGCGCAGATACAGACGCCAGAGAGGAAGCTCGCCTGCCGGCTCTGTGCACCGCTTTCCAAAAGACCGGCCACAAAATTGCGCCAGCCTGCGGGATAGTGCAGCGCCAGGGTGAGCAGCACCAGCGATAGATGCACTAGGGTGGGCAAGAGGGTGGAAAATAGCGTCATCATCAACCAGATATAATCGCCGGGGGCGGTGCGTAGATTGGCGAAAAGCTGCGCCAAATCCACCAGCGGCACCCCATCGGCCGGGGTCACAAAGGTGACAAAGGTGATGAGCGAGCATCCCAAGGCAAAGAAAATNGCAATTCCGCCCAGCCCATCTAAAATCGCCCGCCAAACCGCCCGTTTTTGCTCAAGCCCTAGGCGGAGCAAATAGCGGGTCAAACCGGCGGATAAGAAATCAAATAGCGCGTTAAAAAGCGGCAAGAGGCCAAAGGTCAGCATGAAGAAAACCGCCCGGTTACGTTGGCCCGCACCAAAATCATCTGGCATTTTGATCGCCATGACCAAAAAGGCCAGCAAAACGCCGCAAGAGAATAAGCGCACGACCATCGGGCGGGAAGAGCGCTTCTCTGCGACTGCGACTGCGAATACGCCTAAGAATCCGACTGTGACTGCGAATCCGCCGACATTCCTTGGGACAGCAAAGTCATCGGCGTAAATTGATCCCAAAATGAAAATCCCCATAGCCAGGATGAGCCATAGCAAGGACCATCGGGATTGCGATAACATATAAAAAATAAACAAATTGACGCAGATCCGAGCCAAACCAAGGCAAATATCCGTGCCTGTGGCGGGCTGGCCGCAATCATCTCCTGTCCACCAAAATCAATCGCATGGCCCCAAAACCATTGGACCATCATGGCCGAAATAGGGTAGGCAAGGGCAAGGGCCATGGTGATGTCGAGCAGGCCAGAGCTCCAAGCCTTTTGCGCCGGGCCTTTCTGCGCCTCAAGGGAGGAGAGGCGGGTGTCGAGCCAATCCAACCCTCGGCGCATCACCGAACGGTAAAATTCCGCTGTGGAATTGCCGCGCAGCCCTTTAAGCCATCTGTCGCGATCCTTCGGATTTTGCGCCGTGTCGCGAAATGCCGGCATGCACATCAAAGCCATGAAACACAAAAAAGGCCAACCGAGCGCCCAATGCTGGCGCAGGCTCCAATCCAACAGCTTTAAAACAATTTCCACGGCATCCCCGCGCTCAAAATTTTCTTTTCAGAATATCAAGCGGCTGGGTATTTTCAAGGCAGTTGGCTTACCTGCGGCGGTCGCGGCGGCTGGACATGGGCTGGAAGGCCACACCGACATGCGCTTCGCAATAGGGTTTTCCGGCTTTCACAGCCAGACCACAGAACCAAAAATCATCTGTTGCCGGATCACCGACCGGCCATTTGCAGGTTTTTTCGGTCAATTCCATTAAGCTGATCTTCTTGGCAGTCTTTTCGACTTCGCTGACCTTCGCCAGAGCTTCGGGGCTGATCTCATTGGCTGAGGGCTGCGGCGGCAGAGGCTGGCCGGCCGGAATGATCTTGCGCACCGCAGGCGGGGTCACGCGCATGGTCTCGGGCGCCGGGGCGGCTGGTTTTGGCGCTGCGGCTGGTGTTGCCGGCGCGGCGGGCTTCGCCTTGGCCTGCGTCTTTGCCTTTTCCTTGGTGGCGGGCTTGGCCGTGGTTGAGGTCACACGGTTGGACAGGCCCAAACGGTGCACTTTGCCAATCACCGCATTGCGGGTCACGCCGCCCAATTCCTTGGCGATCACACTGGCCGATTGGCCCTCGCCCCACATTTTTTTCAGAACTTCGACGCGTTCATCAGT
>JGI26260J51721_1000537_pt1 | contig 16952 bp, 14 predicted proteins | sample SaaInlV_120m_DNA_4_FD_51721 | JGI IMG/M metagenome (IMG submission 51721)
TTAAGTAGACAGGAAGGTGATATTAGTTGGTCTGACGGTATATTGTTCCCGAACCAATTAGATGGATGGGGTATTTTATATCCTAAAGAAAGTTACGATAATGAGACAATACCTGACATGGATGTTAGAATGGTTGTTTCGGATGAAATGGAGCCAATATCAGGTGATTGGTATGGTCAAGGATGGTCTACTACATCTGCTTCTTACAACTTTAATGATTCTGTTGTTTGTGGTACAGCTATTTACGAAAGTATTGTCCCTCCAAGTAAGCTTGGACCTCAAAATACTTCTAACTGGAACATTAGAACAGGACTTAAATTCAGAATTGAGTTTAATGAATCTACAGAGATGTTACTAAAATTACAAGCTAATAAAAGAATAAATATTTCATTTATAATAGCTCCTAAAGACAACTCTACTGTAACTATAAATACTAAATGGGAAAACCAGTTTTTTTTAAGTAGTACAATAACTACTCACAATATAAGTACAGAAATAACTCAAGGATACATTAAGCATAGTGTAATAGGTACTGAACAAACAGGGTGGGAGGATACTTCTATTCTTGCAGGAAGATACGTATGGTCAGGAACTCCTTTAGATGATGTAGAAGGAAGTGAATATATTTTTCCAGTTAATCTAGCAATGGATTTTGTAGAGCCTACTGAATTACCTCCTGTAGTTCCTAGGTACTGGGTATCACCAGAACCTGAGATAGAGTTTCCTGATATAGATATGGTGGAAAGTATGAAATCTATCAAAGATTACAAACTTATTGATATAGTTAAGATGGTTTCTCAGAGATTTAACTTAAAGTTTTATTCTACAAGTGATGGTATTATACACTTAGATACTAATAAGAATAGATTATCAGGACAATCTTACAATATAGATCATTTAATTGACGAAGGGACTTCTGTACAATTTACAGATAACGAAGTAGGTATAGTGAATATAAAAGACACTAACCCTTCTTTTTATGATACAGATTATAATAGGTTAGATAACAACATAGTGTCTGATACAAAAAGAGATGAGATTACAATAGGATTCACAACATCTATAGTTAACGAAAAGATGTTTAGAGATGAATATGATGATAGTTCTTTTGGATTACTTGCAACTGGATTAAGCTCTAATTACTTTGGAGTATCAGATAGGAAACAAGCATCTGTTAGTGAGTTAAAGCCATTATTTACGTTCCTTAAAGGTAATGTAAATGAACTATGGTCACCTATCAATGAGTGTTCTATAAGTACATATAACTATGACCCTGATTATGCAGAACCTCAGCTAGATGCTGCTTTTTACAATTATTTTAAAAAAGGAGTAAATAGTACTCATTTAGAAGCTACTGCAATTCATGATACCGGATTTAAACTAGTTAGTTTTGTTGATGACAAAGCTCCTATAGAATCTAGGAATTTATATATGCAAACATGGTTTCAGAATATAATGGACAGGGTAAATGATGAGTCTGTAATTATATCTCCAGATTTATATGTATCTGAAGCTACTTTAAAATATATAATGGATTTTCCTACAATATTATACAAAGGTAGTGAATGGGAGTATCAAGGATTGAATAACTACCCTTTATCTGATAGATACGGTGGTATATCTAATATAAAATTAATTAAAAAGAAAGTATGGGAAAGAAATGGAGCACCTACAATGCCTTTAAATCATATAGTTGATACAAGTGTACCTGGAGGTATAACCACATCATGGGATGCTTCTACTGACGATATAGATGTAACTAGTTATAAAGTATATTTAGATGGGAACCTTGTGTTTACACAAACTAATACATCCGTACTTTCATACCAACATATTGGTCTTGAACTAAATCAAGATTATATAATTGGTGTTTCTGCAACAGATGCTGATGGAAATGAAAGTGAAGTTAATTGGGTTAATGTAAATTCAAATATGTATGTAGATGTAGAGGCTCCTGGAGTACCTTTAAATATAACATATAGTAATTATACTTGTGATGGATTAACTATGTCATGGGAAGCACCTTATGATGATTTTGGTATTGCTTCTTACAACATATATAGTTCAGGTGTGTTAATAGATAATGTTAAAACACTTTCTTATGATTATTCTAACTTTCCATCGAATACAGTTATTCAAACATCTGTTTCGGCATTAGATTTTGCAGGTAACGAGAGTTTTTTAAGCACCACATCTAATCAAACTACATTAGTACAGTGTCCACCTACGAACCTTTCAATAGGTACAGTTGGAACTGATTCTATAGAGTTTTTATGGGATGCTTCAAATGATCCTGCTGTTAATACTTATTTAGTAACTTTAGACGGTAGCAATAGCGTGTTATTAGAACCAGAAGCTACAAATACTGCAACAGATTCAAATGATTTTACAACTGGTGATATATTTGTTTCAAGTGGTAATCCATCTGTATCTAATGTTGTTTTAACATCCGTACAAGCTACTTCTCCCGACGGCACTAATAATGCGTGGAAGTTAGCAGATAACAATGATGGGAATACTGGTCAATGTGCTTTAAATTATTTCAATACAACTGTTATATCTGAAGACTATAATACACTTTCTTTATTTGTTAAAAAACAAGGTAATAATGATTGGATGTATATTAATAATTTTGGGTTTGATGCAACAAGTAGAAGCTGGTTTAATATTTCAAATGGAACTTTAGGAACTGTTGCAAGTGGTCATACTGCAAGTATTGATGATTATGGAAATGGTTGGTATAGAATAGCAATTACATTTACAACAGAGATTGATTTAACTGGTTCTGTTAATATTAGATTAGCTACAAGTGATGGAGCAAGTAATATTTTAAGAGATGGAACAAACGGAGTATACATATACGGACTTCAAGCAGAATCACACGCTACAAGACAATATGCAACTTCATACATTCCTACAAGTGGTGGTACTGCAAATAGACCTGCGCCAAGTACTAATTACACTTTTACAGGTTTAACAGAAGGTCAACTATATACACTTGGTGTTTCTCATGTAGCTGAAAATATTTATACATCTAGTGAGTCTACAATAACTCATTTTATACCTTTACCGGCATCAGCTTACTCTGAAGTGATAGTAAGTAATGGTTATCTAACTGAATCATTAGCATGTAACAGTACNGATGTAACAGCTGTTTACTGGCATGATGGAGTTTCTGTTTACCCAGTATCTGGAGACAGGATAAGGACAACAGANGCTTTTAATGTAGACCCACCTGATGGATTCTATAGAATTGCAGATAATGGAAGTATAATGGAAGTTTTAAGTGGTATAGTTAGTGATTTAACAATATGTCAATAATATTATATAGAGGGTGTAAAAGCCCTCTTATGATATAATTAATAATAAATAAAAATAAATGGAACCAATTAGAAATAACAGATTTAGAATAGGTAGTAGTGTAGATATATATCATACACCTATATTCGAAACATATACTATAGCAATAGTAGAGATAGTTGAAGGAACTGGACTTAGATATACAATGTCTGTACCTGAAGATATTAATATTGCTTTAGAAGGTGTTGAAATTGGAGATTACGCTGCTTTTGGATTTGGTGTAGGGGAGATAACCCTTATAGATGTTTCAGGTAATAATTTTGAAATAACATTTGAAACTAGTGCTTGGCTCCATCCAGACGTTCAAGACCATCGTGGTGGAGAAATACAGAATGTTTTATTTTTTAAATCAGATGCGAATGTAGAAACAGGTTTTCTTGTCGCAAATTACAAAGAAGAAGTTTCTATAGCCGACTATGGTTATGCTAAAACAGTTTACAATACGGAAGTAAAAGGTGAATTAGTTTTAACACCAATCAGGAGAGTTGAGGACGGAGCCTTATCTAGAATTTTATATAGTACAGGATATATTTTGAAGTCTTGTAATACAGAGCAATACGAATACACAGGGTTATGGGACGGAAGTTTTCCTGTAGGTTTTAGTGGNGCTTCTGTTTACCCTTCAAAGAAACGTGCTTCACTTGCTAAGAGGAAATTAACCTCTAGAGGTAGAAAGACAAAAACCAGTATGATATTCGAATTATTAGGTTAGGTGTTATAATGAGTATATTAATATAAAGAAGAATTATGAAGTACAACGGACTAGATGTATATGACATAACACTTGGAAAGGATGATATTGGAATCAAAGCAACGTCTTTAGTGACGTTACCAGCTATGGAGTCACAATTTCTACATTTCAATGAGGATAAACCTCAATTTATTTTTGCAAGTGAAGAAAAAAGAGAACTTATCGGAGCTATTATGATTCCAGATAAGTTAATCTACAGAAATATTGATGGTTTTAAATTTTGGGTCAACTTTACTGCTGATACGATTAGAGAATTAACAAGCAAGATGATTAAGTCTGGGACTGCTGGGTTATTCACTATTCAACATAAGCATGACGCAGATGAAGGAGCTATTGATGTTCAGGAGGTTTGGATTAAGGAGTCTGAAAATGATAAGTCTATGGACTTTGGAATAGAAGAGCCTATCGGAACATCATTTATGAAAGTGAAAGTAAACGATGAATTAATCTGGAACGAGATTAAGGAAAGTGGATTGAATGGGTTTAGTATAGAACTAGATGCTTCAATCGTAGAGAAAAACGAATTATTATTTAACAAAGAGGAAGAACCTAAAAAAGAAGTAAAAATGAACATTACAGATGTATTCACAAACAGTGTGGAAGTAAATGGTGTTAAATTACATTTCAATTCTGACTTAAAAAAGAACACTTACTTAGTTACTGAGAACGAAGCAGGTTTGCCTGAGGCATACACTGGAGATTTCAGTTACGAGTCTGTTAACTACAATGTAGTTGATGGTGTTGTTTTAGAGACAGTAAATGTAGAACTAAGCACAAAAGAATCTATTGAAAGCCTAAGCGCTGAATTTAAAGCAGTTAAAGAAACTATGGATAGCATTATGTTGTCTAAAGCAGCTTTAGAAGAAAAAGAAGCTGAACTAGCTTTGTTACAAACTCAATTTGAGGCAGACAAAGAAGCATTCGCAGCTTTAAAAGCAACAGGAGTTCAAAAATTTGAAATCAACTTATCAAAAGCTATCGCTGATAAAGGTGTAGCAAGTAAAAACTGGTTAAGTAAATTTTAATTAGTAAAATAATAATATTTAAAAATAAATAAAATGGCAGTAACTATTGCAGCATTAGAATACGGTAACAGAACCGAATCTGAATTCATCGCACAAACTATAATCAGTGCAGGTATTCAAGAACACTTTTCATTATTTGATGGTGTTAAAGACAAACAACAAATTCCAGTATTCGCAGGTTCTTTAACTTGGGGTACAGATTTATGTGTATTTGACCCTCAATCAGTAGTATCTATTGATGAGAAAGAATTTGTAACTAAGAATTACAAATGGGCATTTAAAAATTGTAAGACAGCTTTACAACGTTCTTACAGAAGTTTAATGCTTAAACAAGGTCAAAATAACCAAGAGACTATGGATTCAGACTTTAAAGACTGGGTATTCGATTATTTCTCTAAATTAGCTTCTAAGCATATTGGAACTTTAGCTCACGCTGAAATCGCTACTCAAATAGCAGCTGATGCAAACGTAAACAAAACTACAGGTGCAGCAGGAACAGCAGCTTTATTAGTTGACCCAGCTACAGTATTAGCTGAGTTACAAGGTGTTTTCAAATTAATGACTGAAGAAATGTACTTATCTAACTTTAACGTTAATGGAGTATCTACAGACCAAAACATCGGTTTATCTTTTGTTTTATCTTACGAAGCTTACCAAGCAGCTCACATTGCTTTAACTAACAACATGACTCTTAACGAAAGAGCTCAGATTGAAGCTGGAGATTTACCAATGAAATATATGGGAATCCCTATTTACTTAGACGTTAATCAAGATGCTGAAAGAGTTATTTTAGCTCCTTTAGACAACTTCGTAACTGTTGTTGATGACATCGCAGACGTTAAAGCTATCCAGACTAAATACATCGAAGAATTATCTTCTGATTATTTCTGGGGACAATTCACTATCGGTTTTGGATACAAGAAATCTGAATTGATTGTTGAGTATACAGCAACAGCGTAAGTAGTAATAATAATTAATCTCCCTCTGTATTTATTTATGGAGGGATATTTTAAAACAATATAATAGAATGAGTTTAACAATAGCTAGTTTAAAGTATCAAGACACAGATTCAAGCTTAATGAGACACATACGTAATTCTTACAGCTGGTTACAAGGCGTTAGAATAATGGATAGTGTAGCAGGAAAGACAACTGTGAATGATATTAGTATTACAGGCACATTGCTTAAAGCATCTGATTGCGTCCTAGATGACAATCCTACTGCTCTTACTGCAAAGGAAATTGAACTTAACTATTACAATTTATCATTTCCTATATCTCACTGTGATTTAAAAAGAACTTGGTTATCAGCTTTTGCTGACAAATANGGACAAGAAGAAGAAGTTTANATTGATTCTCTTATACCTTATTTAGCAGAGCAAATGGGTGACGAAATTCGCACACAGTTTTATGCNGATTTAATAGCTGAAGCTACTGCTGATTCAGAAGTAACAAAAGTGACTTTAGCTGGTGGTATNACCACNGCTGCTCTTACTTACGCTACTATAACTGAATTTGTTAATGGTTTACCTGCTGATTTCTTAGCAGATGCTTTAGATAAACATTCGAGAGAATACTATGGTATTGAGATTTCTGTAGAAGCTTTTAAATTACTAGCAGAACATTTAGGAGAGAAAGTATCTTCTTTTGGTTTTAATGTTGGTGGTTTTGATATCTCAGCAAATAAATCATTATCAGGTAATGAAATGATAGCTAAATCTAGCAGAAATGACTTAATGGTTATGGATGATTCAAATGATCTAGGTAAGATTAGTGTAATAGTTAAAGAATGGGAAAACAAAAGTTATATAACTACTGGAATCGCATTTAAAGGAAGCTATATTGATAGCAAAAGAATTGTAATTAGTAATTAATAAAACATATAAGATATGCCTTGTGATTTAGGAATAATCAACGCAGACGTTACTTTAGATTGTAGCGATGTGCCAGTTGGTGGACTTACCCAAGTTCTTGTTATGAAGTACGAAGACCTAACATCTTTCACGGAAGTTGATGGTGAAGTAACTGCAGTAACAATCGCATCTGATAAAGTTGTAGATTTAGAGTTTAACTCTAAGGACGGATATAGTAATTTCACTGATGAGAAGACAGTAGATGATAGTCAAATAGTAACAGCAGTACCTTCGGTAATGTTAGAGTTCCCTAAAATGACTATAAATAAAAGAAACGCATTAGAAGTGCTTTCTAGCTCAGGACAAGATTTAATTATCTTCATCGAAACAGCATCAGGAGACAGACACGCATTGGGTCTTGATTTTGGTATGCAAGGTGCAGAAGTTAACGGTAAGTCTGGCGCAGGAAGGTCTGAGAAAAACAGTTATGATATTAAATTTACAGGTGAGGAAACTAACCTTGCACGTTTAATTGATGCAACTACTTGGACTACAATATTAACAAAAGTTAAAGCAATATAAGATGGGCTGTATAACAACATTAGAATTAGATGGATTAGGACTTGATTGTTCTGATATCCCAACTGGAGGCTTAAAAAACATTTATATAGCTAACGCCTGTGATACGGTAATAGGTTTTGTAGATAAGCCACTAAAAGCTGATTTAAGTCCAAACCCACAGTTTGGAAAAGTAACTACACTTGCATTTGGTGGAGGTGAAGTTTTTAAATTAGACTTTAACAAAAAAGATGGAGTAACTGGATGGAGCGAAGCAAAAACTGTTGACGCAACTGGTTTGATAACTAACGTACCAACGTTAACTATTGAATTTCCTAGAATGACTAAATCTAAACGTAATTTAATTAACTCGGTTTTAAACCCTAACGTTAATGTATTATTGTTTGTAGAGAGTGCTGCAGGAACTAAACATGTTCTTGGTGCTAAGTATGGTATGAAGGCAACTTCAGGTTCTGGAGCTTCAGGTTCTGGACGTGCTGAAAAGAACGCTTACACACTTACATTCTCCGGTGAAGAGAGTGAGTTATCTTTCGACTTGGAAGATAAATGGTCTAACGTAATAGCTAAGTCTGTACCAGCTCTTCTTGGGGAAGGAGACTGGGTAGCTGACCAAGCTACAAATGAGTCTACAGTTCCTAGACAGAATTGTATTCCAGTAGTATCATAATAAAACTAGCCCTGCGATTAAATTCGTAGGGCTTTTTTTTACTTTAATTTTAAAATAAAAACAAATGGCGTTTATAAATATACCTTCTAAAAGTAGTAATGATACCTTGTCTCCTGACGAGTTTAACTACTTAATTAACAAGATTAACTCATTGAAATTATCTTTATTACAGGGTAGTGGTTTTGAGGGTACTTTATCTATTTCTGATGTACCTAGTATAGATGGTTGGTATTTTGCTAGTGAGTCTGGTACATATACTAATGCTGGAAATTTAGTTGTAGATATTAGTGGTAATTTAAGTATAATTACAGTATCTAATTCAGTTACAACATTTTCATTATTAGAAACACCTATACCTCAAGGATTAGAATCTGAGGTAGTAAAAAACTCTGTAAAAGCAATAGAGAGCCATGGAGTATGGACTGCTTTATACGGTACAGGAGGTTTATCAGAAGAGATAAGTTCTATTAAAGAAGATACTCTTACTAATACCTCAAACATATCATCACTATTAAGTGGTTTAAGTAATCAAGGGCAATGGAATGCTCTTACGAACACTCCTGATATAGGTGCATCTCCATTAGCTAATCAATATTGGATTGTACAAGAGACAGGAACAACATTATTAGGAAGTGAGTCTTCCTGGACAATAGGAGATTGGGCTTTATACACCGACAATGGTTGGACTCGTATAGACGCAGCTACCTATATGGATGTTTTAAAAATAGAAACAGACGATAGCTTTTATTTTGATGGAGCTGTTTTAAGACCAAATATATCTGAATATAGACAAACAATAGAATACAGTGGTGGAAGTCAATTCTTTACATTAGCTTTTGAGCCAACTCTTTTTCATAACATTATAGTTTTTTATAATGGTGTTTCAAGAGTTTTAAGAACTTCTGAATATACATATACTACCCCTGGAACATTAGAGGTATTAATATCTTTAGATGCAGGTTCAGAGATTTCTGTTATTTACGACCACTTTGTAATTCAACCAGTATAACAATATAAAAAATAAAAAACATGGCATTAACACCCTATTACACAAAAGCAGAAAGTGATGCTTTAGATAAACAGGTACTAGAATCTTCGGCTAACGGAATAATTAGCTCTATTGATACAAGTTCTGCAATACCTACGCAAGATGGATTATATCCATGTACCGAAAGCGGTACTTATACTAATTTCGGAGGAGAGATAGTTTCTCTTGATAATCAGGTGGTATCTATTTTAGTAGAAAATAATCAAGCTACATTTACACAATTAGTTTCAGAGTTAATCATTCCTATGGATAGCGTACCAACAAGTGGTAGTTTAAATGCTGTACAATCAGGAGGTGTTATAGAGGCTATAGATAAAATAGCATCTGAAACTGATATAATCAAAATAAATGGTATAATTGACGGTAGTAGACCTAACGTTAGCGGTGATATAATATCATCCGCGAACCATTTTAGGAGTTTAGTAGCAACACCTGTAGTGGTTGGTAAAAGATATGCCGTTATCTCCTCGAATACAGGGGAAGATGTAACTTTTGCTTTTTACAATTCACCTACGATTGAAAGCGCAAGTTTTATCTCAAGTGCAAGTGGACAGTCTACAATAGTTCCAAGTGGTGCTACTCATATGATGTTTTTTTCCGTATTATCAATTAAATCAACTTTAATTATTCAGCAATTAGATAGTGGATTTCCAACTTTAGGAATGGAAACTTTCTTATATTCTGATGTTTACACACGTTCAGAAACATATACTAAATCTGACCTTTACACACGTTCAGAAACATATACTAAAACAGAATCTAATTCTTTAATTGATAATAAATTAAATGTAGTTGATTTTTTAAATGAATCAAATTATTTAAAAAACCCGAACTTAATTGTAAATGATGGTTTTAGAGCGGATAATGCTGGTAATATAATACCTGACAATACTGCTTTTTTAATTAGAGAAATTGATGTTGAAGAGGGGGATAGATTTTCTTCTGTTTCTGATGATGTTAGTATATTCCCGCGTTTTTCTTGTTACAATTCTAGTTCTGTTTTTGATGGCACAACAGCAATAGGAACAACCACCTATTTATCAAGAGAATTTGTTGTTCCTGCAAATGCAAAGAAACTTTTTGTATCTCAAAAATTAACATTAAAAGATACTTTTATTTTAATGAAATTAAAAAGTGGAGACCCTGTTCTAGGTCAAAACACTACTGATTTTAAATCCAATGAAATAATACCAGATTTTTATGGTAAAGAAACAAATATTTTAAAACAGCAAAATACTTTAATTATTCCTAAAAAAAGAACTACTAATGGGGGGCTTATTTTTACGGATAATTCTTTTTTTATGTTAAATTTTTACCCAGTAATTGAGGGCGAAAGATATGCTTGCGTAAGCGATACAGGAAATCCTACATATACTGCTAGATTTTCTTTTTATTCTAAAAAATCAGATGCAGTTGAGAGCTTTATATCATTATCTTTAGCAAATGAAGTTACTGCTCCAGCAGGTGCTAAATGGATGATTTTTGCAGGTGATATTAACACCCAAGAAACTTTTATATTAAAACAATTAGATAGTGGTTTCCCTGAATTAAAAGAAAGAACAGTTGAGTTAAAAGACACTTATGATAAAGAATATTTAGATGAAAATTTTGATAAATCTAAATGGTATCCAGAAGTTTTTGATATACCTATTACATACGTACAAAGAAATGAAATTGTACTAGCTATTAAAGATGATATTTTATACGGCACAAATAGTGGTAGAAATGTTTTTAAAGCAACTCAAACCGATTTATCAGATTTAATTACATTATGTACTTTAGATTCTAATTCAAGTTTGAGAAATTTAACTTTTATATCAGATACAAAAGCAGTTGGTTATGTTAGAAATGTAATTAATTTAGCTTTAGAAGGTTTCTATGTTTTTGAAAATGTAAATACGGGTACTTGGACATTTAGAAAGACGGGTGTAATGATTTCTGGTTATCCTAAAATGGAGTTTCAATCTTTAATTTTAGCTGATAACGGCTATATATTTTCTTGCTCTTATTCAGACCCCGATAAAAAAGATAGTGTTGCTAATCCTATTAACCCACCACCTGTACATATATATAGAAGTATTGATTCAGGGGAAAGTTGGCAGATAGTGTATACTCATTACACAACTCTTAATATACATATGCACGCTATTGAATTTGACCCTTATAGACAAAGAGTTATTTGTTTAATTGGTGATGAAAATTCAGGTGGACAACCGGGATGGGCGTATTCAGATGACTATGGCGCTAATTGGACTTTAGTAGAAAATAATGAAGCATCAGGACAAACTTCTTTTATGGACACTGCATTAATTCCTACTAGAAAAGGGTTAATTGTAGGTTCTGATTACCATCCTGCTGGGATAAGAGAATGGACACCAAAAAATGATGTTAAAAATGCTCCTATATTAGCTAGTGAAGTTACAGATGCTTATTTGATACCTTATAAAACTGATAATAATTTTGCTTTTGCAAGCAAACCTATTGTTGATTTATCAACTTATCCTTACAAAGTTTGCGTACCCTTTGCTCATAATGAAAGCTACAGTAAAGCAGTTCTTTTAATATCTCCAAACTTTAAAGATTGGTATATGTTAAATTTAATTGAAGACCCTCAAAATACACCTTCATTTAGTTTTTTAAGTGGGATTACAAGTGATGGTACAGTAGTAGGTAGCTGTAGACTAACAGGGGTTACTTATTACTTAACGTTTAAATTTCCAAAATGGATTAAAAATTAAATATGATACATTTTATAATTGAAATATTAATGCATTTTCCTTTATGTTTCATATCTTGTATAATTGTTCATAAATATGAAAAAAGATTTACAAGTTGGTTTAAAAATTATTTAGTAAAACATAAAAATATTAAAAAAAAATAAATTTAAAACAATATAAAAATACAACCCTTCTTAACTGAGGGGTTGTATTAATAAATAACATATAAAAACAAATTATGGCAACACCTTATTATACAAAAGCAGAAAGTGATGCTTTAGATAAAGAAGTTAAAGAGTCGGTATCTAGTGGTATTATCAACTCTATAGAAACTACATCACCTGCACCAACACAAGACGGAATTTATCCATGTACAGAGAGTGGTACGTATTTAAATTTTGGAAACGAGATAGTTTCTTTAGATAATCAAATAGTATCTATTTTAGTTGAAGACAACTTAACTACATTTACTCAACTAGTTACACCTATAGGTCTTACAATAGATTCTGTTCCTACTTTAGGTAGTACTAACGCTGTTGAAAGTGGTGGAGTTAAGATTTTAACAGACGCTGTACAATCAATAGTATCAACTTTTACTGATAAAGCACCTTTAAGTAGTAGCGCATCACCTATTTCTATTTTAAATACTGGGATATTAAGAGAAGACGGTACAATTAACTCTGGTGCCACATCTTATAATGTTTCAGATTTTATAACATCAACAGAAGGTAACGATAAGTTTATACAATTAGATTTTGGAACTCCTACTGGTTTATCAAATTTTAAAAACATTTGTTATTATGACGAGAATGACGTTTTTATTATAGGTTTATTGATAAATGGAGTTAGAACGATAGGAGTTCCTTATCCTTATAAGGTTAAATTGTCAACTAGAACAGAACTTACATCTTCTGCTATTGAATCTAATGAATTAACCGAATATTCACCAACAACTGAATTAGAAATTGGTTTATCAACAAAAGTTAATAGTAAATTAGGAGTTAATCTATTAGATGTAAGTACAATATTAGATGGTAACGGATATAGTTTAAGTGGTTCTTTATTATCAAACCCATCTTGGGTTGGTTCTTACGGAGCAACTGAAAAAATATATTTTAATGGAAATAGTCAGTTAACTTGTAATAGTGTGGCTACTGGAGGGTTTTACAGTCATATTTATGATATTAATGATAATATATTATCTTCACAATCTACATCAACGATAACAAATGTATCTGGTGGAGTTTACGCAAAGTTTAGTTTAGCGTTAGGTGGTGATATACAAATAGAGTATGGAGCAACATCTACAACTTATCAAGCTTATTCACCTATTGCTGGATATTTAGATTCAAGTGGAGCAAATATTGAACTTTTTGCTTATGCTGATGGAACTTCTGCTGATACAGATACTATTTTTTACGGTGTAAAAAACAACTTAACATCTATACAACGAGCAATAAATTCTTGTGATGACAAAAATAACTATATTATTAATTGTTTTGGTAAGTTTAAATTTACAAGTTCAACAGAATTTTTTGAGGATATAGGTTCTGGTTATAAATATATGGTTTACATAAATCCAAACCAAAAAAATATTACTTTACAAGGTCAAGGCATGGATAGAACTTCTTTAGAGTGTTCTTTACCATCTAATTTAACTACTGGGTTTGACTACGATAAATATATAACTTTAGAGTTATTAGGTAATAATTGTTACGTTAAAGATATGTCTATTTCTTGTGAGAATATGCGTTACCCCGTTCATATAGATAAATCATCCAGTAATGTATGTAATAACTATACTTTAGGGTTAGATAATGTTAGAATGAGGCACAAAGGTAATCAAGGAGATGCTCTATCTGTTTGGATTTCAAACGCTCCTTTAGGTTTAGGTATTTCATCTGGTATGGATTTAACATTAGATAGCTGTGAATTAATATGTGATAAAGATTTTAATCCNTTTTATATTCATGATAATCATTCTTTTGATAAACCTTTTTACTTTAGAATTAAAAATACTAAAGGAATTTCTTTAGGTTCAAGCGCCTCAAGTGGGGTAAAAAATGCTTTTACTTTTCAAATATTAGGAGCAAATGTATCTGGTAATGTTGTTTTTGAAAACGTTGATTTCGGTGGTAGATACCAATTTTATTATGACAATAGAAATACATCTTTGCATCCAACTTTAGCGAGTTATGACCCAAAATTATTTACAAAAATAGTAGGTAATGTTGATATACCTTTACTGCATTTACCTATTAATTCAAAAGGTAGAGTTTTAAAAATAACTTCAAATTCAACAAGCACATCAAGTACTGTAAGATTTGATGATAGTTCATCAGCCTTTCCTATATTAGTAAAAGGTGTAGACAGTATTGACTATACAGATAGAAATGGAACAGTTGGAATAGATGGATATAATTATAACGATGGAGCAGAAAGTTTAAACGGATGGGCAAGAGGCGAGTTAGCTTTAGATATTGGTACTATTGCAGATTTATCATCAAGATTAGGAGATAGGACAAGTTCACCTATTTCTTTAGGAATTATAATTGATGGAACTACATACACAGTTACTTTTAACGCAGATTACACATCATTTACTGACCAACAAATATTGGATGTTATTGATGTAGCTTTAAGTGGAAATGGTGTAGCATCTCTTTATGATTGGGGTGCAGATTATCACGCGGAATTTCCAAAATGTATGAGTGAGGGAAGAAATTTATCAACTTATACAATCAAAAATGGAATGGGTATAAAATTAGATAATAGTGGCATATATCCAGCAGAAACTAATGCAGATGTTGATGCTATTGCTTTAGATGATATTAAACCTGATTCTTTTGGAAGGTATGCAACAAAAGAACTTTTATACACTTATGATAGTAATAGATATTTTATAAAACTTGAAAATCAAGGAAATGTTACCAAAGGTACTAAATTAAGTATTGGTTCTAATAGAGGGGTTTTTGTAGTAGATAATACTACTGGAATTTTAGAAGCAATTTATTCAAATACTATTGAAATAAACAATTAAAATATACACAACCCTTCTTAATTGAGGGGCTGTATAATTATAAAGCTAACAAAAAAAAACAAGATGAATGCTAAAGAAAGAGAAACTATAAAAGAATTAAGTGAGAAAATAAATCTTTTAGACAAAAAAGTACAAGGTATATCTGATGCGTTATTAGATGATGAAAGAACATCTAGAATAGGTGTTATATCAGAAGTAGAGCAAATAAGAAAAGATATAAACTCAATAATGTCTGTTTACAGGATAGTTAAATGGGTTGTTATCTCTGTTGGTTCAATAGCCTTGGCTTTGATGGGTAATTACGTTACAACATATTAATTTAAAAAATAAAAACATGAGTAAGTATTTCAAGAACATAGAAGAGAATATGAATGAATCTTTTTTAATGCGATTGGATGAGGCAAGAGAATACGCTGGAATACCTTTTATTATAAATTCAGCGTATAGAAGCCCACAACATCCTGAAAGTATTAAAAATCCAACATCAAGTCATATTAAGGGATTAGCAGTAGATATATCTGCAAAAGATAGTAGAACAAGAGGATTGATTTTAGATGCTCTAAGAGCTGTTGGTTTTAATAGAATAGGTATAGCTAAGACATTTATACATGTTGATGTTGATTACGATAAATCTCAAAACGTAACATGGGTTTACTAATAGGTTTATTCCATTTTACAATGTTTTTGTTTGGCGCTCCACTAAGATTAGATACTGTTAAATACCCTAATCTAGTAATGTTAATTAATAAAGTAGCTTTTATAGTTGCTGTAATATATATGATGATATGAAAATACTTTCAATAATAGGAAACCTTTTAGGTATAGGTAAAGGTTATTTAGATAATAAAGCAAAGTTAAAACAAGCTAAGTCTGACCAAGAGCATGAGATAATTGTTGCTGAGACAAAAGCTACTGTAGATAGAATTCTAAACAACACAGAGAGTGATAATTCTATAGATTTAATAACTGCTAGAAATAAAAAATACACAATTAAAGACGAAGTTCTAACATATTTATTTTTAATACCTGTTGTAGTAGCTACAATAGTACCTTTCTTCCAGGCAATGTCTATAGATGGCTCCTGGACTGAATTAAACGTGTATTTTAAGGATAGTTATGAAACATTGGATACTTTACCTCAATGGTATAAGTACGTCCTTTACGCAGTCGTTATAGACGTATTAGGATTTAGAAGTTTTGCTAGAAAAGTTGTAGATGCTTATTTAAATAAGAAATAGATATAAAATGTGCTATTATAATGAGTATATTATAATAGTAAGTAAATAAAGATAAAGAAAATGAAAACATTAACAAACAATCAATCAAATAAATTAATCTTTATTAACAGTAGTAATGTAACTATTAATTCTGTTTCTGCTGAAGTAATTCAATTAGGTAGTGATGATATTATATCTATACCAATTACTATTGATGATTCAGATTGCTTTACAATAACTTTTGATATAACCTTATCAGAAAACCAACTACAAAATGCTACTTATATATTAAAAATACTAAATGAAAACACTGATACCTTATTCACTACAACGATAAGGGTTGATGGAAACAGTAATGAGTATAGGTCTTATGTAGTATTAGATAATTAAATAATATAAATAATTAAATAATAAATATAATGAGTATAAAGATTTACAGAAAAAACAACTTTGTAGTTGTTGACGCAGATGGTTCGTCTATAAAATACCTAGCATCCCATAAGGCTGATTTTGATGATGTAGAAGATAGTGGTTTTGTAGTATGGAATGTAGATAACTCTAAAGAAGTTTATAGCTTTGTATCTAGTGACCTTCAGGATGAAAATGGTGTTGCTGTAGGAGATAAAGCAGCAGTGTTAGAATATCTTACTTTAAATATAAATTTTAAGACGGACGCAGGAAGCAGTGCGTCACCTT